>Ga0272442_10001172_pt1 | contig 40443 bp, 34 predicted proteins | sample SSMForm2O_FD_200262 | JGI IMG/M metagenome (GOLD analysis project Ga0272442, IMG submission 200262) | Marine sediment archaeal communities from Little Sippewissett salt marsh, Falmouth, MA, United States - SSM-Form-2O | ecosystem: Environmental > Aquatic > Marine > Wetlands > Sediment ... | reverse complement strand
AGGTGACAGGTCGAAGGTGCAGGTGCAGCGGAAGCCGGAGTCATTATTGAGAGCGTGAGAATACCTTACCTTCACTTGCGACTTGCACTTTCGACCGGGCCGGGCTCCGATTGGGTTGTGGGCCCGGGCCCGCTTTGTCGGCTTAATCAATCTCAACTGCGACAAAGAACAAGATAATTTGGGCCTGATCGCAGGCGGTTGGCAGTGAAAGTGACAAGTCGCAGGTGCAAGTGCACGGGATCCGGCATTTGAGCGCGGTGCAGAGCGGTAATCTTCACGTCCGCAAGATCTTACGAGCTGCGCTTCAAACCGACGATAGATCCTTGACCTGAGGCGTGTCCGGCCCATGTACCTGGCCTGACCACCGTTCCAGCCAGGATGCCTCGGCGTCGAACGGGTTGGTGTTCATGGCGAAGAGGAAGAAGTACGGGTAATGCTTGTGGGTGTACTGCATGTATGACACCCATTGCTTGATAAGCAGCCCGTAGGCGCGTTCCAGGTCCCGTTTCGTATGTTGTTTGTCATCTTCCGACAGGTCGTCGAGATCGCGGGCGGCCAGCTCCTCGGTGATGTGGAAGATGGCCATGAGCGATTCGGTGAAGCTCTCGTGTTCGAGCAGGTTGGGGTTCTGCAGGAGATCGACCAGGAAGCCGCGCCGTGACCGCAGAAATGTTTCCAGGTGTCCCAGGTCGACCTTGCCGACATCGATATTGCCGTGGTAGGTCCTGACGGCGTTCGCGGCGCCCTTGAAGTCCGGCTCGCAGTCGCAGTCCATCACCACGGCCCCCCTTACGGAAGGAAGGTCCTTATCCGCCTTGGACAGGTAGGCGAGGAGGGGTTTCCCGAACTCGCTGAAGAAGACCTCGATGATCATGTTCAGCTTCTTGAGCTTGGAGCGCTTCTCCCATTGGTTCAGCAGTTGATGAAGGATGATGGTAACCAGCAACACTTCGATGAAGACAAACGCGATGTCGCCCACCAGGTAGATGAAGATATGGTGGATATCATCGAACCATATGTAGTGCAGCCAGTAGCAGACCGCGGAGAGGAGCAGCAATATCAGGCCGAGCCAGACCCGCCAGTTGAGCCATTTAGCCAGTTCAACGAGGTTCTTCATCGAGAGTCACTGCGACTTCCCGGCAACGAAGCCCATCGTGTTCAGCCCGGTCGTGGACGATGTGCCGGCTTTCTGCGCCAGGTACGTCGGGCCTTTCTTCTTCACCATTGATAGATAGCAGATGGCAGGAAAGGATGCAAGATTTAGCCTTGGCGTGAGATGGCAGCCTGAACTTTTTCGGAGTGACCCGCGTGTAAACATATGGTGTAATTACAGGTGGATTGTGCCCTGATACAGGAGAACCAGAGAACGTGCTTCGCCGGCTTCCCATAGTCCTTGCTGTCGTATTGCTGATACCTTTGCCCGGGCTCTGTCAAATGGCAGAGCCAAGTGTCAAGTCGCTGGAAGAGCTGGTATCCAAGTGGTCGGACCTCCGCAGCCGGATAGCTGCCGAGAAGCGGGGTTGGAAGCAGCACAAGGCCCGTCTACAGGAGGAGATACGGCTCTTGGAGGGGGAGAAGAAGTCGCTCACGAACGAGTTGGCGGTGACCAAGGCGTCCGCCGGCTCCGCCGAGAAGGAGCAGGCGGACCTGAGGCAGCGGGAGGAGAAGCTGCGGGATGTCCTGGCGGCGCTGCGCGTGCTGGTGGACCGTGCCGAGGCGGATGCGGCCAAGTATCGCGCCTGGGTGCCGGTCTCGCTCGATGGGCAGATTCGCAAGGTGTTCGCGAAGCTGCCCAAGACGCAGGAGGAAGCCGACAAGCTCCCCATTACAGAACGCCTGCAGATCCTGGTGGCGCTTTATACCCAGGTCGAAACGCTCCAGCACAACGTGCACGTTGCGAAGGAGCTCGTTCCGATCGGTGATGGAGGGAAACGCGAGGTGGACGTGTTGTACCTGGGGCTGGCCAGGGGTTTCGCGGTCTCGACCGACGACGAATGGGCTGCGATCGGTACGCCGGGCGCGGAAGGCTGGACCTGGAAGCCGGCGCCGGAGCGTGCCGCCGGGATCCGCAAGGCAATCTCGGTGTTTGGACGACGCGTGCCTGCGTGTCTTGTTCCGTTGCCGTTGGAGGTAACCCGATGAGACTGCCCCGCGCTACCATGGTGATGGCGCTTGCCGCCGGGATCGCGGTGTGCTGTTCCGGGGCCGACCCGTCTGCCGACGCCGAGTCTTCGAAGGCGCTCCTGCAGGCAGTCCTGAAAGCACGTCAGGACGTGGAGGTCTCGACGAAGGAGCTTACCGGGCTGCAGGACTCCATAGCCGCGGATAGGGGGCCGCTGGCCGATCAACTTGACGGGTTGCAGACGGAGGTCAAGAAGCTGCGCCAGACGGCGGCGACAATGCGCCGGGCGAGGGACGCCGGTGACGAGGAGCGCCGGGCGTTGGCCACGCGGGTGACGGCGCTCGAGGAGGAATGCCGGTTTGCTCACTCGCTGCTTTCGGAGTACCGCAGGTCGCTGGAGACGCGGGTAACGAGGGCGGAACAGCAGGTACTGATGAACGATCTCGCGCAGGTGGATGCCGCCCTGGAGTCGGATGACAGGTACGGGCGGCTGCCGGAAGTCCTGGAACGAACCATGAAGATGGGGGGCCGCTGGCACTGGGAGAAGCTGGGAGGTGTCATTTTCGAGGGCACTGCGCTGGACGAGAAAGGCGTCGAATCTCCGGGCAGCTTCGCGGTGCTGGGACCGGTTATGTATTTCTCCTGCGACAAAGGCAGAACCGCCGGGATAGGCATGACGCGGTTGGGGAGCTCGTTGGTGTCGGTGTTTACGGACATCGACGAGGCGGAGAAAAAGGCGATCTGCGAGGTAACTTCGGGTCGAGCCGCCACGCCTCCCGTCGATCTCACATCCGGCGACGCGCTCAAGATCGAAGGCGCCAGGACGTCGCTGTTGGAGCACTTGAAAAAGGGCGGTGCGGTCATGATCCCGCTGGCGGTGGTGGGCCTGGTCGCACTCGGCCTCATCTTGAAGAAAGCCACGGAGATCAGGCGTTTCAACGTGGGGCCGCATCCGGGGGTCCGAGAAGCGATGCGCCTGTTGCGCGACGGCAACGCGGAAGGTGCGAAGTCTGCCGTTGCCGGCATGGGAACACCGTTGTCCAGTGTCATGCGGGACATCATCGAACACAGCGGGTCGCCGCAGGAGTACGTGGAAGAGGTGGTGCACGAGCGCATACTCACGCATGCCCACGGTCTCGAGCGGCATCTCGGCATGATCGCGGTGCTTGGCGGCGTGGCTCCGTTGCTCGGGCTGCTGGGCACGGTAACGGGGATGATACACACCTTCAAGCTTGTCACCATATTCGGGACCGGCGACGCGCGCCTGCTTTCGGGCGGCATTTCGGAAGCGCTGGTTACCACGCAGTGCGGACTGGTAATCGCAATACCCATACTGCTCATTCACGCGTACCTCTTGAGGCGTGTGCGGGGGATGGTGACGCGGCTGGAAGAGACGGCCGCGGAGGCGATCAACAGCAGATGAAGGAACTGTTCACACAGCCGGTTGAGTACTGGGCGTCGGGCGGGCCGCTGCTGGCGCCGATCGCCGTGGTCTGTTTCGGGATCTGGTTCTATGTTCTTAGAGCGCACCGGAGGATCACCCGCGTGCTGGCACGGGGAGTTGCGCTGGAGAACGCGGGCTGCGAGCTTGCCGTGTTACGCCGGGACTTTGTCGTACTGGAGGGACTGGTGGCCGCCGCGCCGTTGCTGGGGCTGTTGGGTACCGTGGGTGGAATGATCGCCACCTTCCACGCGGTGTCGTGCATGACCGGGGAGACCGGCCCGGGCGTAGCGTCCGGGGTCAGCCGCGCGCTCATCACGACGCAGTTCGGGCTCGTGGTGGCGATCCCCGGCCTGTTCGGGCTCTCGCGGCTGCGCCGCATGTACGAGCGTGTGGAACGCAACCGCAGTTTTCGTCACGCGCATGAGGCGTTGATGGGCGGTGGTGCGGCGGAGGCCCGCCGCTCTCCAATGGGTGGTGCGGCGGAGGCCCGCCGCTCTCCAATGGGTGGTGCGGCGGAGGCCCGCCGCTCTCCAATGGGACGTGTGACAGGGGAGGGCACGGCATGAAGCGTGTTGAGTATTCGGAGTCGGTTGCCGGGAAAGGCGTGGACATCAACATGTCGCCGCTGATCGATTGCGTCTTCCTGCTGCTTATATTCTTCGTGGTCACCACGGTATTCGTTGAGGAGACGGGGATAGATGTCCAGAAACCGAGGGCCGCCAGCGTGGAGGACATGGAGAAGAACAGCATAATGATCGCGCTCACCACGGACGGGCGGATCGTCTACGGTGGCAGACAGATCGGGCTCAACAGCGTGCGTGGACTGGTTGCCCAGCTCCTGAAGGAGAACGAGGCGCCCGTAATCATACTGGCGGACGAGGTGGCTCGAACCGGGCCGCTGGTGGACCTGATCGACGAGTGCAAGCTCGCGGGCGCGAGACAGGTGAGCATTGCCGCGGAGAGGGAATGAGCAGCCAGTCGATAACGTTGGAAGGCGCACCGCGCTGGGCGTGGCACTCGGCGTTTATGTCGGCGGTGCTGACGGCATTGGTGTTCCTGGCGTTGCCCTACATGGAACTGCTTTCGAGCCTGCCCACGAGGAAGAAGATCATGTCGGAAGTCGATTCTGCGAGGATCGCTCCGCCGCCGGCGCCGAAGCCGAGGCCCAGTACCGTCAGCAAGCCCGTGGAGCGGAAACGGACCCCGAAGCCGAAGCTCCGGGCGCCGCGTCCGCCGCTGGCTCCGATCAGGGCCGCGCTGAGCCTCGACCTGGCAATGGGGAATGCTGCGGGCGACTTCGCGCTGAACTTCCCGGTACTGTCCGAAGCCCCGCGGGTGAAAGACATGGTGTTCGCGCTGTCGGACCTGGACCGTGCACCGAGTCCGAAGGTCAGGCTGCAGCCGGTCTATCCCGTTCACGCGCGGATGCGCCGTATCGAGGGCGTGGTGGTGGTCGAGTTCGTCGTCGGCGAAGACGGCCGAACGCGCGATATCGAGACCGTGCATTCACAGCCGGGGGACACGTTCGTGAACGCGGCCATTCGTGCCATCCGTCGTTGGCGATTCAGGCCGGGGAAGAAGGACGGTAAGCCCGTTGCCGTGAGAATGCGGCAGAAATTCACTTTCAAACTAGAGGGCTGACGTGACGCATTTACTGTACTGCATGAAAGCCGCGCTGCTCGTGACAGCGGCGGTGTTGCTGCCGGCGACGACCCGGGCAGCGGGCGATGCCGGCGCACCGGTTCTCGCCACGCAGCCGTCAGTGACGAAGAAAGAGGCCGAGCTGCTGAAGATTGTGGAAGGCATCGCGGCCACCAACGTGAACCGGGCGATAGTCGTTCTCGAGGGGGAGGATATCACGAAGGGCAGCCCGGCGCTTGACTTCGCGCTGGGGAACTTCCGTTTCCAGGCCGGGCTCTTTGACCGGGCAGCCGAGGCGTACGGTCGCGCGCTCGAGAAGATGCCGAAGTTCCGGGCCGCCTCCATGAACCTGGGCCGCGTGCATCTGGCTTGCGAGCAGAGGCGCGAGGCCATCGAGGTTTTCGGCTCAATCGTGAAGGCAGGCATGAGCGACACGGATTGCCTGCTTCTGCTGGGACACGCCCTCCTTCTCGAGGAACAGGCGGTGTCGGCTGAGAACGCGTACCGGCAGGCACTCCTGCTGGCGCCGGGCAACAGGGACGCGCTGTTCGGGCTGGCGAAGTGCCTGTTCGAGCAGGAACGTCACCGCGAGGGGGCGGGCCTCCTCGGGGAACTCCTGGCCAGGTACCCGCGCGACAGGCAGCTGTGGTCGTTGCGCGCGGATACGCTGATTGCACTGGACAGGACGCATGACGCGCTTGTCGCGCTGGAATGCGCGAAACGGATGGGATGCGCCGATGCCGGGATGCTGGCTACGCTTGGCGATCTCTATCTTAACGTGCAACGGCCGGCCGACGCGGTGGCTTGCTACCGCGTGGCGTTCGCGTCGGAAGGTCCCCCGGCAGCGGGCCGGCTACTGCGGGCCGTGCAGGCGTTGGTGCAGCTCGAGGAGACCGGGCAGGCGGCTGTGCTGCTTTCGGAAGCGGAAGAAGCACGGAAGGCGAGGCCCAGGTCGTTCACCGAAGAACTGGACCTGGAAATGCTGCGCCTGAAGGCGGAATTGACGCAGCAGAAGGGCGACTTGGAGGCTGCCATGGCGCTTTATGCCCGGACACTCAAGAAGAACCCGCTGGACGGGCGGACGATGCTGTTGCTTGGCGATTTGCGTCGCGAAAAGGGCCGGATCGAGGACGCTGTCATGATCTACGAGCGTGCGGCCCGGATCGAAGGCTTCGAGGCCGAAGCGCTGATTCGTCAGGCCCAGGCGGAAGTGGAACGGGAGCGGTACGGCCGTGCCGTGGCGCTCCTGGAAGCCGCCCAGGCCTTCAAGAAGCAGGCCCATGTTGCGCGTTATCTGGATCAACTGCGCGAGATGGTGCGGTAGGACGACGGCGGATGCGGCGGAGGCCCGCCGCTCTCCATGGGTCAGGTGCGGCGGAGGCCCGCCTTCGTCCGTGAGCTACGGCGGGGCAGGCAGCCTCGCCTCCCACAGGGTTGCCGGTTCTGAACCTTTTCGCGAGACCCGGCGTTGATATTAGCAAGAATCCCGTAGAGCTTCGCAACGGGGCATTCGCGGAATGGATCCGCGGAAGATGTCGCACAATCGAGGAGGGAGTATGAGCGGAAAACTGCCCGCTGTCGTGTTGGTGTTGGTGGTCTTCGGTGTCGTTGCCGGTGTTGGGTATGCAGAGGAAGCCAAGTCCGAGCTGGATGAGATGGTGATAACGGCGACCCGCGACGAAAGAGCGCTCAAGGACGCCCCTTACTACGCTGATATCCTGGATACCGACTACCTGCGAACTGAAGGCGCGTTCCGCTCGCTCCCGGAAGCGCTGAAGCATCAGAGCGGGACGCTGGTCCAGAGGACAGCCCATGGGCAGGGGTCACCCTACCTCAGGGGTTTCACCGGCTTTCGCAACCTGTTCCTGATTGACGGGATACGGTTGAACAACTCCGTATTCCGTGACGGGCCCAACCAGTACTGGAACACGGTCGATCCACTGGGCCTGAGCCGTATCGAGCTGATCAAGGGCCCGTTCTCCGTGCTCTACGGCAGTGACGCGGTCGGCGGGACGCTGAGCGCGATCACGCGCGGAGCGCAGGACCTGGATCCCGACGAGGACTGGCAGCAACGCCTGTACTACCGTTTCTCCAGCGCCGAGGATGCGAATATCGGCAGGGCGGAAACGGGCGGACGTCTGACCGACGACATGGTGGCTACAGTGGGGCTTTCAGTGAAGGACTTCGGTGACGTCGAGGGCGGAAAGGACGTCGGCACGCAGGAGAAGACGGGTTACAGTGAGCAGGACTGGGATGCAAAGCTGGAGTACTTCCCTGCCGATGACACCCGAGTCGTGCTGGCGCACCAGGGCATAAACCAGGACGATGCGTGGCGCGCGCACAAGACGATCTACGGGATAACGTGGGAAGGTCTGAAGCAAGGGAAAGAGAAGCGCCGCGTCCTGGACCAGGACCGTCAATTAACCTACCTGCAATACCACCAGACGGAGATGGACGGCTTCTGCCGGGAGATGCATGCAGGCATTTCGCATCATTTGCAGTCCGAGGAGCGTGACAGGCTGCGTACGTCGGGCCACGACGTGCAGGGCTTCGATGTGAACACGCTTGGCTGTTTCCTGCAGTTCAAGAGCGAGACCGGTGCCGGCGATTTCATTTACGGCACCGAGTACTACTACGACGACGTGGACTCCTACAATTACAAGATCAAGGACAACGGGTCCACGAGTTCATCTATCCAGGGGCCAATTGGCGACGACGCTTCCTACGACCTGCTCGGCGTTTACGTGCAGGACACCATCGGCTGTGGCGAGATGGCGGAAGTGATCCTGGGCGCGCGGTATGATTACGCCGCCGCGGATGCCGACAAGGTGCAGGATCCGGACACCGGGAACGAGATCCAGGTGTCGGATAGCTGGGACAACATGGTCGGCAGCGTCAGGACGCTGTGTCATCTCAACGACGAGAAGACGTGCAACGTATTCGCGGGCATCTCGCAGGGCTTCCGCGCACCGAACCTTTCGGATCTTACGCGCCTGGATTCGGCGCGGACCGACGAGATTGAAACGCCTTCACCCGACCTCGATCCGGAAGAGTTCCTGTCCTACGAGATAGGCATGAAGGGGAAAGCGGGCGGTCTGTCCGGCCAGGCCGCGTACTTCTATACAGATATCGAGGACATGATCGTCAGGACTCCCACCGGCCGAATGATCGGGCCGGAACATGAGGTGACGAAGAAGAACGCGGGTGACGGTTTCGTGCAGGGCATTGAGGCGCAGCTGGAATGCGCGTGTACCGAGCGGGTTACCGCGTTCGGGATGGTCACGTGGATGGACGGCGAAGTTGACACGTATCCGACGTCGGATCCAACGATGGTTACCGAGCCGATCGACCGGCTCATGCCGCTGACGGGTAGGATAGGCCTGCGCTGGACAGCGAACGACAATATCTGGATCGAGGGCGCGGTTACAGGCGCGGAGAAGGCGGACAAGCTGTCGACACGCGACAGCACGGACACCAGCCGCATACCGGCGGGTGGCACCCCGGGATACACCGTCGGCGACATTCGCGCAGGCTGGAAGGCCACGGACGGCCTGATGATCACGCTCGCGGTCGAGAATGTCACCGACGAGGACTACCGGATCCACGGGTCCGGGGTCAACGAGCCCGGGCGGAACATCGTTCTGGCCGCGGATTGGGCGTTCTGAGCTCGAATGCAGAACGCGGGGAACCCACCCCGGCCTGCGGCCACCCCGCCCAGGGAGGGGAGCAAGAGTAGGGCCCCTCCGCTGGAGGGGTTCTGCCGGAGGGTCGGGTTTTGCGGTTTTTCTAAACCTTTTTCTTCCCGCTGCGTTTATATAGGTGCATAGTGGGTAGGGTGGGGTGTGCACGGAGGAAATAGAAACATGGCCAGAAAAGCAGTAGGCATTATCCTGGCTGTCGCGGTGACGGCCACGGCACTGGGCGATACGCTGACGACCAAGAAGGGCACGCACAATGGGGCGTTCGAGGGCTACAGGGACAGCGAGTTCACGTTTCGGACGGACAAGGGGCAGGTGATCAGGGAAATGCGTGTGAATGTGAAGAAGCTGGAGTGCGAGAAGCCGAAGCAGGTAATCCTGTCGGTCGAGCGCAAGCCGCCTGCGAGCGCGATGTTCAAGAAGTACGAGAAGCTGAAGTTCACCTTCGAGGAGAAGGGGAGGAAACGGACGGTCTTCTCGCGCACGGTCGAGAGCATAACCGTGACGCAGACGGGTGCCGGGCAGGGCCGCGGCTCAAAGGGTGGAGGTGCGCTGCCGATGTTCGACGTGTCCAGGCTCGAGAAGGCGCCTGACATCACTGCGGCCCAGAAGGCGGCTGTGGAGCGTTATAAGACGGCCAAGGCGCAGTACAGCACGTTCCTCGCCCAGAGCAGCGCGATGGTTGTCGAGATGGACAAGGCTCGCGGCGCGCGCCGCGAGAACCTGATGAACCAGCTTCGGATGAGAAAGCAGGACGAGCAGCCCATAAAGAACGAGTACAGGACGGCGATGTCGGCCCTGCTGCAGGCATTTCCGAACCTGGAGTCGGACGGTGAACTGGGCGAGTTCGAGATACCGGTTAAGGAGGAAGGCGGATGGGAAGAAGGCCCCACGCAAACGAAGTCAAGAGCACTGCATGGTCTTATGCGCTGACGCTGTGCCTGTTGTTCACAGTGAGTGGCGTGCATGCCGAGGCTGCCGAGAAGACGAAACCGGCGCTCAGCGGCGCGACGGAAGCCGCAGCGCGGACCGCGGTGAAACGCGGCCTGGACTGGCTCAAGGAGCTGCAACGCGAGGACGGGTCGTGGTCGAGCCGGAACTACCCGGCGATGACGGCCCTGCCGCTCTGGGCTTTCTCGCGGAGCGAGCATCCCGACAAGGATAAAGTGTGCGAGAAGGCCGCCGCGTTCGTCGCGAGCTTTGCGAAAGAGAACGGCGGCATCTACAAGCCGCCGGGCAAGGTCATTCCGACGGGCGGGTTGTCCACCTACAACACGGCCATGAGCATGACGGCGCTGCATGCCTACGACAAGAGGAAGTACGCCGAGATAATCCTGAGAGCGCGCAAGTTCGTGGCGGGCAGCCAGCTGCAGGGGGATTCGAGCAACGTCGGCGGCTTCGGCTACAGTCACGAGGGCTCGGGCTGGCGCAGGCGGGGTGACTTGAGCAACACGGGCTGGGCCCTGATGTCCATGCGGAAGACGCAGGACATGGAGGATCTGCGACCGTCCATCGAGAAGCGGGTCGACGTGGACTGGGAACAGGCGCTGAAATTCGTCGAGAAGCTGCAGAACCGCGACAAGGACGACGACGAGCATTACGGCGGGTTCGGCTACGAGCAGGGCGCGGAGCGCGGTGGCACAGTTGAGGGGAAGAAGGACGAGAAGGTCCGGCTGCGCGGGTACGGCAGCATGACCTACGCGGGGCTGGAGTCGATGATCTACGCACAGGTGGACAGGACGGATCCGAAAGTCCGGTCCGCGCTGGAATGGGCCGGCAAGCACTGGAGCGTGGCCGAGAACCCGGGGATGGGGGCGAAGGGCCTGTTCTACTACTACAACATCATCTCCAAGGCCCTGAGCCTGTTCGGGACGGGCGCGCTGACGGACAAGGACGGCAAGGTGATACCGTGGCAGGACCAGCTGGTGGGCAAGCTGATTGCGGACCAGTCGAAGGACGGGAGCTGGGTCAACAAGGACAACTCGCTATGGGAAGGCAATCCGGTGCTGGTGACGTCCTATGCGATCCTGACGCTTGAGTACGTGCTCGGGCAGTGAGTTCTCCCGATGGTGGTCGGCGGGGAACGGAAAGGACCCAAAGGACAGGTGGGACGTGTTGGACACTTTCTGTGTTCCACTTTGGAGCCGACACTGACACCCGAAACCCTAGTCCCTAGTAGGCCAGGCCTTCTTTCTCCGCTTTCTCCTCGTAGGCCTTGACCCGGGCCTGGCGCGCGAGCAGGCGGGCGTTGTCGGTGTTGTATTTCATCATCCACTCGCGCATGGACATGTTGCCGGAGGTCCTCGGGACGGAAGCCGCCCTTTCGGTTGCGCTTGTGGGGCGCGGCAGTCCGCCGGACTTCTTGCGGTTGGTGACGATCCGGTTGTCGGCCCTGGCCATCTGCGCGCGGCGCTTGGAGTTGAGGCGTGCCTGGCGCGCCGCCTCATCGGCCAGGTGCTTGCTCGCGGCCGATTTGCTGTCTGCCTGCTGTGCGATATACGCATCGTGCTGGGCCAGGCGGAAGGCCACGTAGTCGTCCCTGTAGCAGACGGCTCGCGTGATGTCGGAGAGCTGCTTCTTCTGAAACTCCAGCGTGGCGGAGCCCGACTTGAGCGAGATGCCGCGATCGTTGAGGCGCGCGAGCTCACCCTTTATTACGCCGCCGGTCGTGAGGCGGACCAGGAGCGTGGAGCCCATCTTGGGCGGGGCCCATTCGGCACGCAGCCTCGCGGCCATGGGATTCTCGGTCGCTCCCGGCTGGATCGTATCGCTTGCCGGACCGGTTGAAGCCGCCGCGCGCGGGTCCGAGATTTCCTCGTAGTCCGTCTGCAGGGCGAGTGTGTGGCCGGCCGGCTCGTCGACCGATGTGTCCACCGCCGGCGCCGGTTCGGGCGCGACCTGTCGTTTCATGTCGGATGCTGCGTTCTTGGCCGCGCGGATGATGGTTCCCAGCTTCCCGAAGTGGTGGAGGGCGCCGACGGCGCCGCCAATGATGAGCAGGAATACTGCGGCCCTCGCGCCCGCTCCGAGGCCCTTGCGCCTGCCCGGCTGTCCGGCTCCGCTGGCGGCAACCCGCGCAAAGAGTTCCGGGTCCTGCAGCTTTGCCGTGGAGAGCAGGCCGGCGGCCTGGGCCCTGCTCACGGGGCCGCCCACCTTGATCTTCATCTTCTTCAGGAACGCTTTCTGGCCGTCGGTCGCCGGTTCGGTCTGCCAGTCACGGCCCTGCAGGGCCATGGCGGTAAGGTCGCCCGCACAGTACTTGCATTTCTGGGCGCGGATCAGAACATCCGAGGTGCAGTAAGGGCAGGACTTGTACTTCTTGGTGGGTGGCCGAACGGGCTCGTTTTCCTTGTCTTCGCCCCTAATCAGGGCCGCGAGATCAGCATCAGGCATAGTGGTACCTCCGGGGGCTCTAACTAGATGATTCATATTACAAACGTTTGCGGCGCAAAGCAAGTCCAGATCCGCGCCGGTGGCGCGGAAAGCGGTATTCAGTGTTCGGTGTTCAGTGTTCAGAGGGGGAGAAGGCGGGTCTCAGGTGTCTGGTGGCAGAATGTGCGTTGCATGTAGCGGGGAAGTGCGGTAATGAAGAGTTGTTATGCAGAACTGCAACATGGAGAAGGTGTTCGAGCGTTGTCTGCCGGCGGGGGCGTTGCCGGCGGTGCGCGGGCATTTCGACATGGCCTGGTCGGTGTCGGGCACGATGGCGTTCGGCGGCGTGTTGCCCGGTGACGACGTGAGCTTCAGGTTCAGCGACACGCTGAACATCGTCTGCGGTCCTTCGGGAAGCGGGAAGACCAGGCTGCTGGAGGTTATCAAGCATAACGGGCCGGACTCGTTGCCGGCCAACGAGCAGCCCGCGCAAATGCAGATCGACCTGGGGCCGCTCTCGCCGGGTCAGCAGTTGATGAGCTCGGCGCAGATAGTCCTCGAGCTGATGCCGTATTCGTACTGCCTGCTCATCGACGACGCGCTTGAGCATCTGGACCGGCACATGCGGCAGCGCTTTCTCGACGTGCTTGCGAACGCGGAGAAGCAGGTGATCCTGACCGCCTCCCTCGATGCGGACGAAGCGAAGAAGATATCCGACGACTTCAACGCGAGCTTCCTTATGCTTGGGCCAGGCGTAGCAGTCTGACGAACTCGGTGCGCTGTATCATTTCTGCTCCCAGCGTCCCGAGGTGCGGCGTTCGGACCTGGCAGTCGATGAGCGACAGGCCCGGCGGGAAAGGCTTCTCCACGAGTGTCACGAGGGCCACCTTGCTGGCATCCCGCTCGTGCGCGAACATCGATTCACCGCAGAAGCAGGTGCCGACCACGACACCGTAGAGCCCGCCCACAAGCTTGTCGTCCAGCCAGGCCTCTACGGAGTGCGCGTGACCGGCCTCGTGCAGCCGGCAGTAGGCCTGCTGCATGTCGGGCGTGATCCACGTTGAGTTCTCGTGTTTCCGCCTGACGGTGCGGCAGTTGGCTATCACGCCCGCGAAGTCCCTGTCGAAAGTGACCTCGAACTTGCCGCTTTTCACCACGCGCCGGAGGCTCTTTGATACCTTGAGCTTGTCCGGGAACAGCACGAATCGGGGGTCGGGCGACCACCACAGGATGGGTTGGTCCTCGCCGTACCACGGGAAGATGCCGGAGCGGTAGGCGAGCAGGAGCCGGTCTACACTGAGGTCGCCGCCGAAGGCGAGGAGGCCGCGTGGCTCGGCCAGCTCAACATCCGGAAAAACGAGATCGTCACTTAGCTCGTATATCATCCTGTTGACTCGGTGACCCATGCAGTAGACGCTCCGCGTCACTGCAGGGCAGGCGCCCGGGCGAAGTCTCTGTCCCATCTCTGGAGCTGACACCCGAAACCCGACACCTGAAACCTTCTCTACACCTTCTCAATGGTGGCGGTCAGGCCGAAGGATTGGAGCTGGTCGCGGTGGAGCCTGGCCTCCGTTTCAGCTTCGACCTGCGCTATGGCGTGTCCTTTGTTGTGCGCCTCCAGCATTATCTTGTAGGCGAGCTGTTCGGTATGGCCGAAGACGCGCATCAGGCAGCGTGCGACGAAGTCGGCCAGGTTCACATCGTCGTTGTGTAGGATCACCTGGCACATTTCCTCCAGCAGCGTGTCGGCGAGCGTTCCGACTACGGGTTCATCTATCGTGGACGGTGTCATACCTTGTGGGCCTTTTGGGCAACACTTCCTTGCGGCGATGCTTCGAGAACCAGTGTAGATCACCCGAGGGCGCTTGTGTAGCAGAAATGGGTGCCGGCTTATGGTGGAAACGGGCATCAGAGTCAGCATGACCTTGACTTTTTGGTGTTATCCCCGGATGCTCTTGACAATAGTCTTTGTGAAGAAGGAACACGGTCATATGATGTATCGTCGTCGTTTTCCCTGCCGAACAGCGGCTCTTGCAGCGGCTCTATGCCTGTTTTCCGGCGCCCTCCCCGATGTCCGGGCCGGAGCCAACCTGGGCTGGCACAACCGGGTCAAGAAGACGGCGACGATGGACATCACCGCCGCAACGTTCTTCGGAACGAAGAGCCCGGAGGAGTTCCTTGGTGTGGTAGAGACGCCCGAGGGCGACGTGGTGGCCGTGGGCAATTCCTGGGGGCCGCCGCTGCCGAGAGGTATACCCGACGAACAGGTGCTGGGCACTGACGGTCGTTGGGACGTGCCGCTCTATCCGCTCGACCAGGACAGGGACGAGAAGGGGAACCTGGCGCCCCCGCCCGAGGAGAACCCGAACAGAACCGGCATAATGGTGTGCTACTCGCCCGACCTGAAGAAGATCAGGAAGCTGGTGAGATTCGGCTGGGGCATAGCGAGTATCACTGCCGCCGAATACATGTCGGACGGATCGGTAGTCGTCGCTGGAACGGCGACCAGGAACTTCCGGTCGGTGGCGAAGAACGCGGGCCTGCTGAAGATATACCCGAAGCGCCGCTATTCCGGGTACGGACCGATCGAATACGAGAAGAACACGCAGCCGGGCGACTGCTACGTTGCGAAGCTCGACGCCGGCCTCAGGAAATTCCAGTGGATATGGATATTCGAGGGGCATCGTGTTCCGCCGGCAAAGATCTGGGAGGGGCCGAAAGGGTCGGTAGTGTTCGAGTGCCGCACGCTGAAGTCGATCACCAAGGATGGCCTGAAGATGTGGGAGGTCATGAAGATCATGTCAACCGGCCGGCGCATGGTGCTCGGAGTGCACCCGCTGGACGGACGCATCATGATTGGCGGCGACTACCACCACAGCACGGGACGCGAGCCCTGGCGAAAGCCGGTGCTCGACCTCTACGATGCCGGCGGCAAGCCGTGGGCGCGGTTCTACGACTGGCACGGGCCGCTGGTGGGGCACAACGGCCTGCGGCTCGTATCTGACTCCGCGGTCAGGAAGGGCAACTTCATGCCGAACGGGGACATCATCCTGTATATCTGGTCGGACGGCGGAAACTCGGTGGCCACCTGTAATCCGGTGGATATTCGCGGGCACATCCCGCGTTCGGGGCTAAGGATGAGCATGGCGGGCGCAACGGTGGGATCGTTCTGTCATCTCGTAAGGTTCAACCCCGACGACTACCGCGACTGCTCCTATACCCTCTGGGCAGCCTATCTGACGTTCAAGCCGAATAGCATATTCGTGGGCACGATAGCGGGCGCGTCCGACGGCCGCATACTGCTCAGCGGAAGGGCGGCGGGCTTCCTTGTCCAGACCACCACGCGCTGGTTCCGCGCGGGCGACCATTACAACGTATGGCGTACGGCCGAAGGCAAGACGGGCGGCATCAAGTACAAGAAAAACGGGTGGCCCGACTTCATAGGTGTTGGCGGCCGCGGCGAGTTCTCGACGGTTTTCTCGCCCGGGTTCACCAATGTCCTCTGGTCGAGCTGCCTGGCGAAATGCGGACACAAGCAGATGCGCGAGACGACGCGCGGAGTGGCGGCGGTATCGGTCTGCACGGGTGCCAAGCGGGATGACGGCCGGAAGCTGTTCTTCGAGGATCACGACGTTGCGCACTGGCGCGAGTTCCTCACCACGATCGCGGCGCAGGCGAAGGCGGACGAGATGTCGCCCGGCAAGCGGCTCTGGGACTACCTGGGCGACGAGATCAAGAAGGAGCTGGCGGCGCTGAAGCCCAAGAGTATTCGGGAGATACCGGATGAGCTTAAAGAAAAGGTGTTCGAGGAGTTCAACAGGCTGCTGGTGGAGGGCGAGGACTTCTGGGACGGCGAGTCGTGGGGTGATATGGAGTTCTCCTACTACGAAGAGTTGCTGCTCAAGAAGGTGGACGACGCCGAGATCGAGGAGGACGACCTGATCTTCATCAATCGTCGCCTGCTCGAGAAAGCCTACCCGAAGTACGTTTTCGAATGCCCGAAGGACAACAGGCCGCCCGTGGTCGATTCGGTGCAACCATGGTTCGGCGGCGGGTACTCGGATGGGCACATCTATTTGTTGGAGAAGTATCGGTAGGAGCGTGACGCGTTGCGCGTGTCGCGTGGCGGAGGAAGAGCGGGACTGTGGCCCGTGCCGGGCGTCATCGGGTCACCGGGTCATCGAGTCAAAGGTATGAAGAGACTGCTCACGGGTTCCTTGCTTTTGTTCGCGGCTATTGCCCTGGCCGATCCCATTGTGCTGGAGTTCCAGTACGAGGCCTACAAGCATCGGTCCATGGATTTCCCCACGCACTGTGTGTCCTACATGGTGTTCGATAACGCGAAAAAGGCACGGCCGCTTTACCTGTGGGGCAAGCAGAGGCGCGGAACGCTGGCGCTCCAGTTCGATGACGAGGAGGCACTGGGGCTGGAGCCGGAAGTGAAGGGGTCGGCGCAGGTTTACTTCACCCATACCGCAACTCCGCTGGGAGACTGGGAGACCTTCACGTGCGCTGCATGGCTCAAGGCGAGCCGGAAGCCGCGTGTCTACGTGACTTTGAGCAACGTGCGGAACGTCACCGCGGAGCCCGGGGTCATGAAGCAGTTCTTCGCCAGGATCCGGGAACGCGACGTGATGGTCGCCTACATGGCGACGCTGGACAAGAAAAAGCAGGAGCCGGTGCCGCCCGTGCGGGGCGCGAAGTTCAAGGCCATCGGCGACGTCGAAATAAAGGTCGGCACCAAGACGTCCACGGTGAAGGACTTGCCGATCGTGCTGGAGCTGAGCGGCGCCGAGCAGTGGCAGATCAACTTCGAGGCGAAGCTGAAGATCAAGGGCGCCGATATCGGTCTGGACGGAGATGACGCCGGTGAGCTATCCGTGGACGTGAACGGCGGCGCTTTCTCCGGCGTGCCGCCCAAGTTCAGGGAGGCGGTAACCGAGAAGGAGCTCAAGAAACTAAGCGACGTGATGAAGCTCGATGAGAAGCTGGAGGAACTGCCGTGAGGCACCATGGCAGACGGAACGGTTACCCGTTCCGCTCCGAAGATTGGAGCGGAGCCGGTCACGGCTCCCGGGTGGGGGGTGTGTTGCTCTGCCTGTTGCTGGTGACGGGGCCGGTGTCGGCCGGCCTGCACATGGACCGGCACAAGGAAATCCGGAAGGGGCCGAAGATGGACATCACGGCCGCGACTTTCTTCGGAACGGAGAGTGCGGAGGAGTTCGTGGGGGTCACCGAGACGCCGGACGGCAGGATACTCGTTGCCGGGAACTCGTGGGGGCCGCCTTTCCCCGGCGGCGTGGAGACGAAGGTCTGGGGCGCCGATGGCTCGTGGAAGGTTCCGCTGTGCCCGCCGGGCATGGACAAGGACAGGAAGGGGCGCGCGATGCGTCCGCCCGACACCAACCCGAACCGGACCGGCTTCCTCGTGCTCTACTCGAGCGACCTGCGCAAGATCGAACGGCAGATGCGGTTCGGATGGGGGGTCGCCGCGGTGTCATCGGTGGGCACGATGAGCGACGGCAGCATCATTGTCGCGGGCCGCGGCACCAAGCTGTTCGCGGCGGTTGCCGGCCGGGTCAAGCTGAACAAGACCCATCCCAGGGGGGCGAGCTCCGCCTTTGGGCCCGTCGAGTACGAGGGCGACATGCAGCCGGGCGACTGTTTCATCGCCAAGCTGACGCCGAAGCTCGACGGTTTCGAATGGATATGGACGCTGGAGGCGCACAGGACGCCGCCGAAACGCCTGCTGGCGGGCCCGAAAGGCATGGTGGCTTTTGAGTGCCGGCGGCTGATGAGCATCAGTGCCGACGGCAACGAGCTTCGCGAGTGGATGAAGCCGCCGCCGGGCGAGCAGAAGGTACTCGGGGCGAGTCCCGACGGGAGATACGTTTTGATCGGCGGCCAGACGGATTCCGAGAAGGGGACGGGCAGGGAGCCGTGGCGCCAGCCGGTCCTGGGCCTCTACACGCCGGACGGCACGCACTACAGCAAGTTCTACGATTGGGACGGGCGCGTGGTCGGACACGATTCGTTCCGGCTGGTTGCGAACACGGAAGTGCGTGCCGGCTGCTTTCTGCCGAACGGCGACATCCTCATCGCGCTGCGTTCGAGAGGGCGCAATACCGTGGCGGCCCGGAACCCGGTGGATCTCAGGATCAAGATCGCCGCCAACGGCGGCGCGGAGCCGAAGCCGAAGCGGGGGCGGCGCAGGATCGTGACTCCGTCGATCATGCACCTCGTTCGTTTCAGCACTTCCGATTACGCCGATTGCTCGCATACGACCCTGTCCTCGTGCACGCAGACGAGAATGGAGGCGGTCCGCGTGCAGAGAATACGCGGCGCGGGGGATGGGACCATCATGGTCACCGGCGAGGCGCCGGCATTCCTGCCCCAGACCACGACACGATGGTATCGCGACACCGACCACTACCACTGGGAGGGCGATTGGCGGCAGGAGGGCGGGGGAATTACCGTGACCACGAACGGCTGGCCGAGCTACATCGGGGTCGGCGGCCGCGGCAGCTTCTCCGCCGTATTCTCGCCGGGCTTCGAGCACGTGTTGTGGGCGAGCGCGATAGCGCTGTGCGAACACGCCGACATATGCCACACGAAGCGCGGTGTCGTGGCGGTGTCTGTGAACACGGGACACGACGCCAAGGACGGGCGGACGCCGGTCTTCATGGCGCACGACGTGGGGAACTGGTCCAAGTTCATCATGGCGCTCAGGAAGGAGGCGGTGAAGCCGGGAGAGACACCGGGCAAGCGGATATGGACGTTCCTGAGCGACGGGTTGAAGGACAAGATGCTGCTAATGGATCCCGAGGCGAAGGAAGTGCCGTTCGAAGTGAAGAAACGGCTGTTCTTCGAGTTCAACAAGATCCTGATCGATTTCCCCAATTTCTACGATGAGAAGCACTGGAAGAAGTGCAGGTTCAATGAATTTGAGAAGAAGCTCATAGCCATGGCCGAGTCCGGTAAGATGGAGAAGAAGCTGCTGATGGAGCTGAACAGGCGGCTGCTGGAGAAGGGCTTCCCGAAGCACATTTTCAGGTGTCCGAAATCGAACTGCGCGCCGGTACTGAACGCGGCTCAGTCGAAGTTCGGGGGCGGGTTCTCGGATGGGCACGTGTATCTGTTGGAGAAGTGTCGGTAGTGGGAAGGTGTCAGGTTTCAGGTGTCGGGTGTCGGCTCCAGAGGTAGGATGGAGACTTCGCCCGGGCGCCTCCCTGCAGTGACGCGCAGCGTCTACTGCATGGGTCACCAGGTCATCGAGTCGTGAGGTAGCGTAATGGGCTCTATCATTTCAACTGGTTGGGTGAAGAACCTGTGCTTCGGGGCCGTGCTCCTGGCAGGGCTGCACGTCCAGGCGAAGCCGAACGAGCTGAACTTCGAGTTTGCCGCGAGCAAGTACAACCAGTATGGGTTCCCGAAGTCGTGTTCGGCCTATGCCGTGTTGAGGAGTAAGGAACGGACGCGCCCGATGTACCTGTACGGATGGGCATACAAGGGCAACCTGAAGATGGTTTTCGACGACGGTTCGGGCGCGAAGCCTACGTTCACGATGGCGAGCGAAGGGCAGGGCACGGTTGGGCTGAACGGCTACAGCTGCACGCTTCTCCAGGACTGGAAGACGTTCGCCTGTGCGCCATGGCTGGTGCGTCGTCCGCGGCCGATAGTATACGTGACGATCAAGTCGCTCCGGAACATGTCGGCCGACAGCAAGCTGCTCAAGGGCTTCTTCAAGGGTGACCGCCTGGATGACACGCTGAAGACCAGGGCGGAAGAGGAAGCCCAGCGACTGGCGGAGGCGAAGAAGAAGCCGAAGGCCATCGTGCCGAAGGTGGATGCCGTGGCGGACCTGGAGGTGCAGGCCGGCAGGCGGAAGGTTCCCATCAAGGACGTTCCGGTGAAGGTTACGCTTGGTGGTGGAGAGTACTGGACGGCCAGCTTCATACTGAACTTCTCGTTCAAGGGCTCCGATTTCGGGTTCCCGAAAGGATACGACGAGGAGGTCAGTGTCTACATGCATGCCGAAGCCTACGCGGCTATGCCGGGACAGCTGCTGAAGCAGCAGGAGGTCGAGGAGAAAGGCCTGGGGATCAAGGAGACGCTGGACAAGGAGCTGAGCATTGAGGACGGCGGGCTGGATTTGGAGTGACTCTTGAGATCCCTCGACTGCGCTCGGGATGACAGGCGGGGTTGCACTGCGCTCGGGATGACATGGCCTCTGTCATCCTGAGCGGAGTGACGCACCCTCGGGCGCGTCACGGAGTCGAAGGATCTTAAGTCAACACTACTTGGCCTTCACGAAGGCGGCGTAGAGCCAGTCCACGTGGTCGGCTATTGAGCCGTTGGGTCCGAAGTCGGTGGCGATGGTCATCTTGCCGGCGCCGGCCGGGATCGAGAGGCGAACGGGCGTTGGGGGCGTGGCCGCGGTGAACCTCTTCTTGAGCACCACTTTGCCGTCCAATTCTATCCGGACATCGGCGGAGCCGTCCAGGCCGCTCACTTCGCTGTCCATTCCCACGACCGTCATGAAAGAAAGCGGCGTTTTCGTCAGCCCCTCCAGGTCGTAGGTGAGAACGGTCCTGGAGTGTGTGGCCAGTCCACGGTGCGCGGAGAGCGTTCCTACCTGGAGACTACGGCCCGAGAGCGAACGGTCTCTCTTCCAGGGTATCACGAACTTCAGGTAGGGCTCTGATTTCCTTTCGGCGGGCGTCACATCCGGCAGGTATACGCTCGTGCCGTGCACGGCCGCGGCCCTGATGAAGGCGAAGGGGATCTCCACGGGGGCCTCGCGCCATTCGGGTTTGACGACCCACGCCTTGCCCTTCACGCCGGTGAGCCGGCCGGCTATGACCTCGTTGTTCTTCAGCATTATCTCGATGTTCATCTCGTCCGTGAAGTAGAATTTTCGTCGACCGGCCCGGCGGGACGCGAACACGAATGCCGTGACGGTGTCGAGATCACCCACGGGTATCTTGCCGATGTCGGGCATATTGACCATGGCCGCGCCGCGTCCGATGGAAAGAAGCCTGCCCTGCGTTGTGTCCCCGTTCCTGAAGCGGATGCCCAGGAAGCCGCTTTGCTCCGGGATCATTACCTCGTCGGCGCGGACAAGCCGCTTGAGCTTCCTGCCGGGCCAGGTGAGGCGGCCAAGGAAGAAGTGATCGGCGGAGAGCCGGCTGCCGTCGAAAGTGAAGTTGTCGACGCGCATGCGTTCGCCCGACAGCAGTTCCACGAAGTAGGCCCCGGTCCCGGTCGGCATCTTGCGTTCGCCTTCCGTGGCGTATTTCATGATGGCGGCAATCGACGCCAATCTCAGGGTATTGGTGCGGCCGCCGATACTCACCGCCTTGACGATCTGTCCGTTAGGCATGAGCTCGATGGACTTCGCGGGGATGGTGGCCTGCTTGTGCATGATGAGCCACTCCGCCTCCGCCGCAGGGCAGAGGAGTGGCGCGAGCACGGCGAGTGCCGGCGCGACCCACGGTCTCGATCTTCTGTTCCGCGTTCCCCGTTCCACGTTCCGTGCTCTCCTATCTCTGGTAGATTGGCAGGTACCTGTATGGGAGGCCGAGCGCCAGGATGGCCAGCCCGGTGTCCGAGACCGGACCGAAAGCGCCCGTTTTCTTGTCCTGTCTCGCGATTATGTTCTTGCAGGCCTGTTTGTACCACGCGTTCCAGGCCTTGCTGTCACGTGTCTGGTACATGGCCTGCATCAGGTAGTACTGACCGTAGAAATACCAGCGGGAAGCCTCTACCTCGTTCGAGTTGTTCTTGATATAGTCCAGCGCGCGCTTGACTTCCGTCGACTCGTAAAGACCCGACATCTGGAGGGAAAGCATGCCGGCGCCGGCCCTGACAATGTTGACTTCCGGCTGCGTGGGTTGGTAGGCGAACCCGCCGGTGTCGGCAACGAAGCAGCTCCGGACGTAGCCGACCGCGTCCTTGATGGTTTTTTCCGGTATCGAGATGCCGGCGTTGAGCGATGCCCTCAGGGCAACCAGCTGGAGGATAGTGACCGAGAGGTCGGCCTCGTCGGGCCTGGGATTGTAGCGCCAGCCGCCCTCCATGTTCTGGGTGCGCACGATCAGGTTCGCTGCTTTCTTGAGACCGTGCCTGATCTGCGGCTCGCTGGACATGCCCCAGGATTCCGCGAGTACGAGAGTGGCCAGGCCGTGGCAGTACATCACGGCCTTGGCCTTCTTCTCCTTGTAGATCAGGCCTGACGGCTGCTGCATCGAAAGGAGGTAGCGCACCGCCATCGCGACTTCCCTGCCGTAGGGGCCCGCGCCCGGTACGGACCCATCCACCATCAGCGCGAGAGTGGCCAGGGACGAGTTGCCCGTTCCGCCGGACCACGAGCCGTCCGCGAGCTGCTGGTCCTTCAGCCATTTCTGGGCCATCCTGATCGATATGCGGACGTTCTCCGGTATCTCCGGGGGGTCGCCGTCCTCGGATGTGAGGGTCTTCTCCATCATGGTTTCGTCGCCGGCCGCCAGAGCTGTGTTCATGGACGGCAGGGCCGCGGTCGTGCCGAGGATCAAGACGAGGACGGGGACGATGAAAAGAGGAGTTTTCATTTGAGTCTCTCCTTTATCTGGTCGACTGATGTTTTGACGCGGCGCTGCGTATCCAGCATGTCCGCGACGCTTTCTTCCACGGTCGTAATCCTATCCTGGACTTCCTTAACCTTCTCGGCTTCGTCCACGATGTTGAACGCAACTGACTCGCTTCTCGATATTCCGGGGACGAACCCGTACTGGACGGGCACCTCGCCCGTGACCCGCCCGTCCGCGGCCACGATCCACGCCTTCACGGTGTCACCGGCCTCTACCCCGGCCTTCCTCATGCTAATGGTGGCCGTTCCCTGCTGGATGGCGAGGTCTTTCTTGACTACGAGGTCGCGGCGCGAGATCTCGCCGATGAACTCCTCTCCGCTTTCCGCTTCTTTCTGCTTGTCGGCCGCCTTGAGGACCTCCCAGTAGAGCCAGGCGCGGTCCACTCCGAAATCGTCCGAGATCTTGTACCGTATTGTCCACTCGGCGAAACGGACACACGACCGCTCCCCCTTGGGTGATGCGATAAGGGCGGAGGGGCGGCCGTCCTCCACGATCTTGACCGTGTAGGTGGTGAGAGGCTCCGCATTCTCGAGGCCGTCGGTGTCCTTCACTTTCGTCGTAAAGCCGAAGAGTCCCGTCGGCGCCTGGCGCAGGGGCATATTGGTGTTGGCGCCGGCGGGGACCGTGTTGGCGGTGGTGAGAATGAACGTGCCCCGGGCGCCCTGGCTGTCCTTCATTGGTGTGAGCTTGATGGGGTCGCCGGTCTCGGGGACGAGCTGCGCTTCGACCAGGCTCTTGGTGCATGGGACGACGATATCGATCTCGGCGCCGTCGAGGACCCGTGCACCGTGAACGCTGACGTCCGTCCTGGGGTTCCCCTTGATGTACGCCGGCGGCTTCACGCTGAGCACGGGATCGAGGACGGAGACGGGCGGGATCACGGTGACCTCGGTCGGCGCGATACGCGCGTCACCTGCGATCACGAGGAAAGTGAAGGACTGCTGGACCTTCTCCAGCGTCAACCCGAACTCGTAGCCCAGTTGCGGCTTCAGTTTGTGTGTGACCCAGCGGCCTTTCCCGGTGGCCGGCCTGACGCGGGCGGTCACCTTCGAAGGAATTCGTCCGCCCAGCTCGACACGGAGCTCCCAGTCCTCGCCAAGCACCATCCGCGTGGGAGTGTCGACCAGCTTCGCGGTCGTCTTGGTGGGGTATTTTGCGTTGGTGAACACCATGCGCTTGAGGACGGTCTTGACGTGACCTGGGAAGGAGATGGTGCTGAGACACGCGCCCAGGAAGATAATGCCGGTGACGATGAAGAGACGCTTCAGGAAGCGCCAGTTGATGACCTGAGAGAAGTCGAGCGTCGAGGAAACACCGGCGGTGTTTTCCTCGAGCTTCTCCAAGAGCCGGGGGCTGATGGGAGTGTCGAGCTGGTCCGCCGGCACGGAGGTGAGCTGGATGATGCTGATAAGCCTGTCCCTGAGGTGCGGGAACTGCGCCTCGAGCTTGAGTGCGGTGGTTTCTTCGTTGTGCACGGTCTTGATCGGCCTGTACACGTACTCCCGGCCGAGCCACGCCATGCCGCCGATGGCGGTCAGGAGGAGCAGCGCGCGCGCTATGGCGTGCAGCATGAACAGCCAGTCGACCAGGAAGAACACGGCAGCGAACACGATGATCGCGATCACGGCGCGGAGTGCTCCCATGGTGACCTGGATCCGCTTCTCGCGTTTCGCGAGCATGGCCAGTCGCGCCCGTATTATCTCTGTGCTGTCTAATGCCATGTTTCAGCTGCGGGCTGCGCCCGCTGTCCAGTGTGTGGGTATGTGAGTGCGTGTGTGGGTGGCCACTGCCGTCTGGCGATGCTCACATACTCACAAACACACATACTCCCATGCTCTCTTCCTACGGTAGATTCTCCCATTTCCGCCAGAACCATTCCACGCCCGCGAAGGCGACAAACAGGATGAGCCAGAGCGGAGCGTCCCAGAGCTCGTCGACTATTCTCATGTGCGTTGACTTGGCCTTTGCCACGACCTCGTCCGGCAGGCTGTCGAGGTCCCAGGGATCGAACACGTTCCCGCCGGAGAGCTTTGCCCAGGCCAGCAGGTCCGCCCTGTTGAGCGACGGGTTCTCGAACTCCGCCTGTGGTTCGATGGTACGGAACCCGCGCGAGATCTGTTCCTCGTCGTGAGTAGCGGTAACAGTGTAGCTGCCGACGTGGGCGGGCGAGTAGTTGCCGGAGAAGGTCCCGGTGCCCTTGCCCTCGCGCCGCAACACGACTTCCTCACGCCTGGATTTGCCGTCGCTATCCCTCGACACGAGTGTCACCTTCAGGCTTTCGGCGTTCATGGCTTCGTCGCCGGCGGCCAGGAGCTGGACGCGCATCCGGAGATCCTCGCCGACGGTGAGCTCTTCGCGGCTGAGCGTGAGGCTGAGCGCGCGGCTCTCGCCGAGCAGGTTCGCGAGCGACATCTGTTGGAGCAAGGTGCCCCAGAAGCGATCGTGGGTTATCGGGCCCGGCCGGTAGCGCCAGCGCCACAGGTCGTCGGTGCCTACGTATAGGACGGACCCGGAGCCGTGCATGGCGTTGACGATGATAGGCGTCTTCTCCTCGTCATGGGATTCGAGCATGACCTGGACACCGGGGCGCACGCGTTCGATCTTGTAGTTGGTGTATATGCGCAGGTACTTGTGCCAGGCCTTTTTCGATTCTTTGGTGTCGTCATGGACGTACATCAGCGGGTGTTCGCTGCCGCCGGGCGTCAGCCTGGCCCGCAGGCCTTGTGCAACGGGTCGGTTCACGTCGTCGAGCGGATCGCGCAGCTCGCCGCCTCCCACGGGTATGATAGGGAGCAGTTCCTCGAGGGCGGTGCCGCGCCAGACGCCCGGCCCGGCGACGCGGCCCGGAAGGAATATAAGAGCGCCGCCCTTCTCGCTCACGAAGAGCTTGAGCCATTCCATCTGTTCGGTGTTGAGGCGGCCGGCGACGATGTCGCCCAGGATGACGACATGGTACGCGAACAGGTCGTCCTTCTTCTCGGGGAAGGCCTTGATGAAGAGCCCTTCGCCGTCCTCGGAGATGAGCTCGGGGTCGACCTCGAACAGGAGGACCTTGCCGTCGAACCGTTTCTTGTCACGCTGTATCAGGTTCTTGGCGTAGCGGTATTCCCAGCGGGGCGCCGTCTCGACCCAGAGGATCTTGATCTTCTGGTCGATGACGCGGGCCTGCTTGCTCTTCTGATTGTTGGCGACGACCAGCTCGTTCTGGATCGGTTCCGCCCGAACGGTAAAGGTGTGTGTGCCTTTCTTGTCGGGCGTGAACCTGATGGTTTCCACCTGGTCGCCGAGTTCGTCGAGCACGACTTCCTTCCTGGCCATTTCCTTGCGGTCCGAGGCGAGAACCAGCTGGATAACGCGGCCGCCACAGCCGTGGTTCCTGATCTTGACTCCGACGGGCACCTTGTCGTCCACGAAGACCACGTCACGCATGTCGATGAAGGAGACCTGCACATCCTTGACACCAGGATCGCCGATGCCGATGAAATACGCCGGGATTCCGCGCCGGCCGGCGAGCTTGCAGGCTTCGGCGGCGTCGCTGCCCGCGTTCGCCGAGCCGTCCGACAGGACTATCATGCCGGCGAGGGGGGTGCCGCGCATGTCCGTGAGCACGTTCTCGACGGCTGACCCGAGCCTGGTTTGCGTCTCCTGCGTGGGGAGGCCCTCGACCCATTCCCTGTACCTTCCGAACTTGGGGTTTGCGGCCTGGACGTGCCTGCCGAACGTATAGAAGACGAGGTCGTAATCGCGGGCGAAGGTCTTTATGAGGCCCTCGCGTTCGGAGCCCGCGACTTTCTTCATTATGGCCGCGCGGCTCGCCTCAGCCACTTCCTTCTCGATGTCCGGGGTGAGCTTCGCCTTGGGCTTGCTCAGTTCCTCATGGCCGAGCGCGATGCCGACATTGCGCAGGGCCTGGTCGGATCCCTTCGCGTCCACCAGCGCCATGCTGGCGGAGTTATCCATCATGAACACCACCGTGCTCCGCGTGGAGCTGGCGCCGGTGATCTCGATTACCGGGCCGCCGAGCACGAAGACGAGTATGAGAAACGCGGCTATGCGCAGCCCCGTCATTACCCAGCGTCTCCGGCCGAGGTTCTCGCGCCGCTTGTAGTAGACCCAGAAGGCGAGCCCGGCCGCGAGAAGGAACGCTACGATGAAGACCGTGAGCGCGTGGCCCTGGGGGAAGTAGAGGAACTCGAGCTTGACCGACTCGGGTTTCCCCGACGGCAGGCTGCGCATTCCCATGAGCCATGAAAACATGCGGTTCACTTGTTCTTGTCCCCCATGAGAAGCGTGCTTCCCGAGCCGGGCGCCCGCCTGATCGCGTTCTGCGCCACCTTGGGCAGGTCCTTGATGCTGGCGAGGTTCGGTGTGAACATCCTGGCCAGCACGAACTCGGTCAGAAATGCGAGCAAACAGAGGAACGCGAGCGGCCACCACAGCTCGTCACCGGCGCCGGCACGGCTTATGGAGCTACCAACACCGAACGTGTCGTCGCTGGACAGCAGTGCGAACTCCTTGTTGGGGAAGAGGGCGTCGAGATCGGCGGTGTCGATCGGCGCGAGCATCACCTCGGACCCGGGCGGGTTGAGTACGAACATCTCGGTCCGGGACTGCGGGCCCTCGATCTCGAGCACGTATGGCCCGGAGTACTGTCGCTCGCGGAAGGAGAACATCATCCGGCCGTTGACCTCCTCGGGCTTGATCTCCCTGACTCGGTTGTCAGGCAGGATGAGCTTGAGGGTGGCGGACCGTTCCTCGGCGAGCAGGGGGATCTGGACCAGGTCGCCGACGACCCGCGTTCTCCTGACGCGGGCCCCGGGCATGAGCGCCCCGACGATGCGACGGACGAGTATGGGGCCGAGCGGGTGGCGGAACAGCTCATTCCACTCGGGATCGGCGCTGGTCCCGACGAGCACCACCCGTCCGTTCCCGAGCCGCTTCTCCACGATTGCGGGCGTGCCGTTGCCGTAGCGCGCGACCACCTGGCTTGCCCGGGATCCCTTCGCGTCCAGGCCGTAGCCCTTATGAATCGGTGCGCGGAGTATGGGTCTCGTGCGAGAGTGCCGGAAGATGGCCATCCATTCGTGCCCGACGTGTTCCGGGGAGAGGCGGAGCGACGTACCGGCGCTTTCCGTGTCGAGCAGGTCGCCGATGGCCGCCGGCAGCAGGGACGACGAGACGGCTTCGGACTGCTTGCCGCCGGCCGGGGCCGCGGGGTCGGGCTCGAACATCTGGTTGTAGTTCTGAGGCACAACGAGATCGCCGAGGAAAACGATGAGGCCGGCCCCGGCGCTGACGCGCTCCTTGAGCGCAGCCGCGATGGGCCGCTCGACGCTGGGCACGTTGGCAAGGATGATTATGTCGGCGCCCCGCAGCTGGCCCGGCATGAAGTCGTCTGCCGAGACGCGGCTCACCGCGAATCCCACGCGCTCCTCGTCATCGTCCCGCACCGTCCCGGCGCTGCCGGCGGCATACGGGTTCAGCAGTGCGTCTATGTAGTCGGTCTCCCCCTCGCCGAAGCGCGACCCGGGCTCCCCGTCCACGAGCAGCGTGCGGATGCCCGCGGATACTCGGACGATTGCCCGGCGTGTATCGTCTGTGGCGAGGCGGCCGCGGGCGCCGTTGATCACTGCGGAGATCACGTGGAACCCGACCTCGGCCGGCTGGGCCACGAAGTTGAGCGTCTCCCGCTTCCCGGGCGCCAGCTCATCGATCACCTGGGAGGAGACCTTCTTGTCGTCGATCAGCAGTTCGATGACGATCTTGCGCGCCTCCCTGGGCCCGCCGTTCGCCACGTCCGCGCGGACGGCGAGCGGTTGCCCGCGCGTGACCCAGGGCGTGTCGGTGTGCAGATCGGTTATGGCGAGGTTCTCGAACGATCCGTCGCCGACGGGCAGTATGTACGCCTTGGCGTCACGGCCGAACTGGCGCACCAGCTTGGCCGCTTCGTCGGCCTGCAGCTGCCAGGAGGCCGCCTGCGCGTCGGTGACGAAGGCGAGGTCGACCCCGCCGTGGTAGGCGGCGTCCCCGGCGAGCGATGTCGCGGCCCTGATGGATCCCACGATATCGAAGGCGCAGTCCTTGACGCTAAGCTCGTCAATGGCGCTTTCGATCATGAGGTGGTCCTTGCTCCTGGGGATGACGACCGTTGCCGGCCCGGCACCGTCGATGAGTCCTATGTCCGTACCGGACTCCATGCCGCGAACGAGCGCGATCGCCTCTTCGCGAGCCGCGTCGAGAAGCGTGCCGGACCCGTCGTTGGCGGCCATGCTGAGCGACGTATCCACGATCACGATCAGCGACCTGCTGCCGCCCTTGCGCCCGACGATGAACTTCGTCACTGGTCTGGCGATCATCAACGCCAGGAAGAGGCACGCCAGCGTCCGCAGGGCCATGAGGATGATGTCGCGGTATTTGATCCGCTTGGCGTCGACGCGGACGGACTGGAGCAGGAATGTCATTGCCGCCCAGCGCACGTGCCGGAAACGCTGCTTGTTGAGCAGGTGTATGATGATCGGCACCAGCGCGAGGCTGGTGAGGATCAGCAATCCTGGAAACAGGAACGGCATCAATTCCTCCCTGCCAGGTAGCGGGCCAAGCTGACTTCGACCGGGACGCCGGTATCCATCAGCACGTATTCCACGCCCGCGTTCTCGCAGCCGCGGGTGAACCTGTCGAGATGCTCCGCCAGGGCGTTCTGGTAGCTTGCCCTGATCTGCTGGGCGTCGGTCCGTATGTCCTCCATCTCCTCCATGCCGTCGAAGCGGACGTTGCCTTCGAATGGGAACAGGAGCTCGTCGCGGTGCAGAACCTGGCAGGCGACCACGTCATGCTTGTCGTAGCGGAACCGCTGAAGGCCGTGCAGGATTTTCTCCACGTCATCGAAAAAGTCGCTTATCACGATGACCATGCCGGCTGTTCCGAGTCTCGGGGCGAATTCGGAGAGAACGCGTCCGAGATCGGTCTTCGCGGAGGGGGTGCGGGCCCCCAGTATTTCGTCGATCTTCTGGACCTGGAGGATAGACTGCGTCGGCGGCATGTAGTGCACGATGCTGTCGTCGAACAGCCCGAAGCTGGCCTTGTCGCGTCGCGAGATGACCAGGTGCGAGAGCGTCGCGCAGAGCGTGGCGGCGTAGGACCACTTGTTGGTGTCGCCGTCGCCGTAGTTCATGGATTCGGACGCGTCGAGCAGCAGGTGGGCCTTCATGTTGGTTTCGGCCTCGTACTGCTTGATGAAGTACTTGTCGTGCTTCGAGTAGGCGACCCAGTCGATGTACTTCGTGTCATCGCCCGGCACGTATTCACGATGCCCGGCGAACTCCACCGCGAAGCCGGAGAGTGGGGACTTGTGATCGCCCGACAGGTCGCCTATCACGCGCTGGTTGGGGTTGAGCCTGAGCCGCATGAGGTAGGACAGAATGCGGGAGTCCAGGTATCTTCCCAGCTTCGATTTGGCAACGGTCTTCGCCATCGAACGCCTTTACTTCGACGGCACTTTTTCGAGGATCATCTCGACGAGATTGTCGGCGGTGAGACCCTCGGCCTGCGCGGAGAAGTTGAGGCCTATGCGGTGCCTCATCACCGGCTTGGCGATCGCCGCGATGTCCTCGGTGGATACGTGGACCTCGCCTTTCAGTACGGCGCGCGCGCGCGCGGCCGAGATGAGGTTGATCGAGGCCCTGGGGCCGGCGCCCCAGACGGTCCAGTCGTTGGCCACGTCGAGCGCGTCATCGCGTCCGGCCCTGGTGGCGCGGACGATCTTCCTAGCGAAGTCGTATATGTGATCGGCCACCGGGACCCGCTTGACGACCTCCTGGAAGGCGATGATCTGTTCGCCGTTCAGGATCGGGCTGATGGTGACGTCGCGGCTGACGGTGACGGACTTCATGATCTCCGTCTCCTCGGCATCGGAGGGGTAGTCGACCAGGATCTTGAAGAGGAACCTGTCCTGCTGCGCTTCGGGCAGGGGATAGGTGCCCTCCTGTTCCAGGGGGTTCTGGGTGGCGAGCACGAAGAACGGCTGCTGGAGCTGGTAGATATCGCCGCCGATCGTCACCTGCCGTTCCTGCATTGCCTCCAGCAGGGCGGCCTGTGTCTTGGGCGGCGTCCTGTTAATCTCGTCGGCCAGGATCACGTTCGCGAAAATGGGGCCGGGCAGGAACTTGTATTTGCGCTCCCTGGTTTCGGGGTCATCCTGGATGATCTCGGTCCCGGTGATGTCCGAGGGCATGAGGTCGGGCGTGAACTGGATCCGCTTGAACGAGAGCTCGAGCGCCTGTGACAGGGAGCTGATGAGAAGTGTCTTGGCCAGGCCCGGAACGCCCTCCAGCAGGCAGTGCCCGCGTGCGAAGATGGCGATCAGCAGCTGTTCGATTACCTCATCCTGGCCAACGATCATCTTGGCTAGCTCGGCCTTTATTTCGTGATAGGCGGCCCTGAGTGTCTCCACGGCCTGGAGATCGTCCTGCGGGATCACTCCGCCTTCCGCTACGGCAGCATCCATGTCTCCTCCTTGTATCTATAGTGCGCGGCCATGGCCGCTTATCCAAGTATGTGGGTATGTGAGTATGTGGGTACGTGAGTTCGGTCCGTCCCGCACACACTCACGTACTCACACACCTTCCTAGTTGCTTCCCTCTACTGCCAGGCGGCGGAAGTAGCCTTCGACTATTCCGCGGTATTCGACCGGCAGCGCGCGCTGTATGCGCTGTTCGAAGCCGAGTCTCTTGCGCTTGCCGAAATCGACGGTCCATTTCTCTCCGAATTCGACTTCGAGAAGATCCGCGGAGCCGGAGCCGCCGGGGCCGCCGCCCTGGCCCTCTTTCTTCTGGCCCGGCGGGCCCTGGTCCTGGCCGCCTTCCTTGGGCGGCTTCGGCGGCTGGGGCTGCTGCTGGCCGCCCTGTTCTCCCGGGCCTGCCTCCGGCATCTCCAGCATTGCAAGCTCGTCCTGCAGCTTCTCCTCGCGGTATTTCGCGGCGGCCTCGGCCTCGGCCTGCTGGGCCTGGGCCTGTTCGAGCTGTTTCTGGGCGACCTGGAACTGCTCGGTCGCGGCTGTTTGCATGGTCGACATCGCCGCCAGCATCTCGACCTTCGCCTCCTCGACGGGCGGGATAATGAGCTCCTCGGCTTTCTTCTGGACCTTCTCGATCTCCTCCATGGCCTCTTCCATGGCTCCGACGGCCTCGTCAGCGGGCGGGCCGGCGCCGGTGTCCAGCGGCATCGCGTCCATCATCTCGACGAGCGCGTCCTGCTCCTTCTGCTGCATCTCGTCCCAGCCCGGCAGCTTCTCCGGGTTCATCTCCTCCTCAGCCTGTTTGGCGAGGGCGACCTGGTTGGAGGCCATCTGGTTGAGCAACTCCGCCTGTTCACCGTTGCTTGCCAGCGCGGCCATCTGGAGTTGTTGGGCCGCTGTCTGCATGGCGTCGGCGACGGGCGACATGGCCTCCTGCATCTGGATCTGGGCCTGTTCGAGCGCGTTCTGGGCCTTATCGAGCGCCTCCTTCACTTCCTCGACTTCACCTTCGTCGATACCAGGGAACTCGGCGAGCTCCTTGAGGAACTTCTCCTGCACGTTCCTGACGTCGTCCAGCGGCACGCCCTCGTCGATCTGTGCTATCATGTCGGCCTCGATCGCGGCCATCTTGGTCATCATTATGGCCTTGGCCTGCATCCGGGCGGCCTTGAGCTTGCCCTTGACCTGCTCCTCGGTCGCCTGCAGGAGCTTGCCGGCCTCCTTGAGTTGGCGGATGGCCATTTCCTGGTTCTGCACGGCGAAGCCGGGGCGCTTGCGTGCCATCTGGCTGACCGCGCGGTCCATGGCCACCACTCCGACACCCAGCGTCTGCTCGGCGAGCTCTATGATCTTCTGGGTTTCCTCGGAAAGCTCGAACGTCACGCGCTCGGCCGTCTTCAGGTTCGCGGTTTCCTGCTTGATGAGGCCCTGTGCCTTTGCCAGGGCGGGCAGCCTTGCCAGGGCCTTGCCTCCGGACTTGTTCACCTCGGCGGTCTTGTCCCTGAGCGGCTCCTGTTTCGCGAGCAGCTGCGACACACCCTTGATTAGCGCGGTGATCGCTTCCGTGTCGCGCTTGAGCTGTTCCTCGTCGAGCGCGTCGAACTCGTCACCCTTGATCGTGCTGGTGGCGAGCGCGAGAACCGCAGCGCTCAACGCCTGGAGCGCGGTCTTCTGGTGCGGCTGCGCATCGCCGGGATACTTCCTGGCCAGCTTCTTCTCGGCGCGGAGCATGGCGGTGCGCGCCTGCTCGGTGGCGACCTTGGCGAGGGGCACGTCGCTGAGCATGCGGCGAACGTCGGACGTGTCGTCGATGAGCTGGTGCTGGCGGGCCTCGACCATTCGCAACTCGGCCTCCACGAGGTCCTTCTTGGCGACGATCTTGTCGGTTTCGATGTTCACGGCCTTCTGCCGCTCGGCTAGCTGTTCGACCTCGCTCTTGAGCTGGTCGAAATCGGTCTGCCGGTAGCCTTCCGCGCCTTCGTCGCCGCGGCCGGCCATGCGGCCGACGAGTTCGGATATGTCGTCGATGACCTCCTGTTCCGTCTTCATGGCCTGCGTGACCATGTTGTTGAGCAGATGGCGCGATGCCTGCTTGGACTTCGCTACGGTGTCCTTCTTCTCCAGCATCTTGAGCCAGTCGGTGAGCTTCTTGCCGGCGTCGGGGTCGTTCTTCGACTGCACGTTGATGGCTTTCTTGAGATCGATGATAGCTGCGAGCAGCGACTCCTCGGCCATACGTTGGCTACCGGTCACCTTCTTGAGGCGCTGGATCTCGGCCTTCTTGAGCGATTTAGGGCTGCGGCCCATGGGGATACGGAACTTCGCATCGAAAATGAGGCGCTTGGATTCGCTGAGCGCGTTCTCCTGGTCGCCCAGCGCCATCTGGAACTTGTGCTGGATGCGGGTGGCGCCGGTGGCGAGCTTCGCGTTGCGTATGGAGTCCAGCATCTGGAGGATCATGCCCTGCAGGTCGGTGATCTCGTCGAGCTTCTCCTTGCGCGTGCTGGCCCGCTTCGTGTAGACGATGCCCTGCAGGTCCTTCGCCGCCTTGGACATGTACTTGTGCTGGGTACGGGCAAGGACGCCGTTGAGGTGGGTTATGTGCTTGTGAACGGGGCTGCCCTGCAGGCGGTTGTAGTCGAGCTCGGTCGCCATCTCGCCCAGGTCGGACAGCGTCTTGAGCGCCTTCTGGTCGAGGCCGCGCTGCGTCGTGGCAGCCTGGCGGAGCTCGTGGCGAAACGGGTCCGCCTTCGCCCAGGACTCCTGACTGGTTGCCGTCAGGGTCAGGCCGGTAAGAATAGCAAGTGCGGCGCCGGTGAGACGGCGCGGTGTGAACATGGCCTTCACTGTCCCATATTTAACCTGTTTTTGCGCAAATATCAAGCCACCGTTGCGCTTTTTGGCGGGGGGCAGACGGGGCGGAGGGGGGGGAGGACGTGGGGTTGGCAGAGGCCCATTTCGCTCATTACGCGCTTCATTTCGGGGAGGGCCTGGCCGAGAACGCGGTCACGGTGATAATTCTGCGATATCTCGTCGACCACCTGCTGCTGTTTCTCGAGGGCAGCCCAATCCTCGGCAATGGCGGCATCGTAGAGCTTCCGGTACTCGTGCGGATGGCTGTTGCCGGCCATGGGCACGGCTCCCCTGGCGCCTTTGCGGAAACCGATGGCCGCGAAGGGCATGTGGCCGGTGAGGACGGTAAAATCGTTGCGGGCGGTCAGCGAGTCGAGTACCTGCTCGAAGCGGGGGAGGTCGTTTTCGGAGTCCTTTATGGCCACGATGTTCTGGTGGCGGCTGAGGGACTCGATCGTTCCCGGCGGGATGCTGACACCTGTTGTCTGGGGGATGTTGTAGAGTATCAGCGGCAGCTGTACCGCGTCCGCAAGCTCCTCGTAGTAACGGCATAGATCGTCATCGGTCACCGGGTAATAGTACGGTGGATGCGCCACGAGCGCGTCCGCGCCGGTGTCCGCGTATTTCCCGGCCGCTTCGAGGGATTCCCGGAGACAGTTCCCGCTGATGCCGGCGTACAGCACGGCCCGTTCGGAAACTGCCGATGCGGTCAGCTTCACGAGTTCACGCCTGTCATCCGACGGGATCGACGCAGCTTCGCCCGTGGTCCCCAGTGCGAAGATGCCGCTTATGCGCGCCTCGACGAGATGATCCACCACTTTCCGAACGCCCTCCGGATCGATGCTCCCGTTCTCGTTGAACGGCGTTATCATCGGGACGATGATTCCCGTGAACTTGTTACCCATCGAATTGCCTCTTCACGCCCAGTTGCCGGGGCCCATTCTCAGCACCCATCCCCCTCCGGCCGACACATCACCGATGCGCAGCCGGGCGTGGCTGAGTGGTTTACCATTCGGCTCGGCGCTTTGCACGTAGATATTCGATGCTACGGAACGAGAACCCGATGCGCACCTCGACAGGATGCACCTGCTCTTCAGCCGTTGTCGGCAGAAAGGACTTCCTCTACGGCATCCTTCATTTCGAAAATGGGGAAGGGCTTGAGCATCATGCGGTTGCCGGGCTCGGCGCAGAACTCAGCCACATCGTCAAGCGCCGCGCTTACTCCTGAGCAGAAGATGAACCGCGGCATCTTCCTGCGGGGCTGCTGTGCGCGTAGCTCCTGTGCTCGGAGATACAGCTCGCGGCCATCCATTGTCGGCATGTTCAGATCGGAAATCACAAGGTCGAATTCATTCTGTTCCATGAGCGCAAGGGCTTCCCTGCCATCCTCCGTGATATCGACAGCGTGCGCGGACAGCTCCTTGGCGAAGAGCACCCCGTACATTCGCCGCAGCTTGTCGTCGTCTTCCGCTATGAGTATTCTTTTCCCGTCCATATTCGGCGGAGACCCGATCCGGGCAGTCATTACGATTCGCGGCTTGAGCATAGTCCGCCAGCCAACCCATTCTCAAGACAAACCCGATGGAATCCCTGGCATTTGGCTCTGCTTCCGGCACGCAACGTGCTTATCTATAGTCTCGAATTCCCGATTTGGGGAATGCACAAAGCGATTCCAGGGGTTTGCAGCGCAGAGATAGGGGCTGGATCTCTGTTCTCATCCCGTCCTGAAGACGGTGCTGGAACGAGCCGCCCTCACGCTCCACGAACACCGCCCATCCTGGGCGGAAGCGGCGGAGCGATGGGACGAGGTGCTGGGCAATGCGACGGAGACCTGTACTGTTGGTTCCCTTCGAGTGGCGGGCCGGCGATGGACGGTGTTCTTCCACCGGAATCCCGAGGACGGCTACGAGATCGTCAAGAAGGTCAGGGAAGGAGGCACCTGGCGCGGCCAGGTGGCCTGGACCGATCGGGACAGCAAGCGCCGTTGGCAGGACATCACGATCAGCCCCGTTCTTGACCTGGAGGACCATGTCAGCAACATCCTGGCCATGATTGAGGACGCGACGGAGCGCAAGGAGATGCAGGAGCAATTCGCACAGGCCCAGAAGATGGAGGTGATCGGGCGTCTTGCCGGGGGCGTGGCCCATGACTTCAACAACATGCTTGCGGCCATCATCGCATACAGCGAAATGCTCACCATGGAGTCGGGTCTCACGGGGGAACACCGAGACTTCGTCGGCGAGATCCTCCTGGCAGGCCAGCAAGCAGCCGGACTGACGAGGCAGCTGCCAACGTTCGCGCGTCGGCAGAAGGTCACGCCGGAACCCGTTGAACTGAACGAACTGATAAAGGAGTCGCTCAAGCTTCTCGGCAAGACGATCGGAGAGGACATCACGATCGAGACCGAACTGGGCGATGGTTTGGGCACCGTAACAGCCGATCGCATACAGATATCGCAGGTCATCATGAACCTGTGCGTCAACGCCCGCGACGCCATGCCGGACGGCGGCTCGATCGTCATCAAGACCAGCCGGGTTGAGCTGGCAGGCAAAGAAATACCGGCCGGCTTCACCGTAGTGGCTACATCCAGTGCCGCCGAAGCACTCGAAGTGATCAGCCATGACGGTGACAATATCGACATTCTTATGACCGACATCGTAATGCCCGGGAAGAGCGGACCTGAACTGGTCCGTGAGGCTCGTGAGCTCGGGTGCCGTTTGCCTGTTGTTTTCATGTCCGGCTATTCCGAGCATCCCAGCGTGGACGGCATGACGGTTCCCGAGGATGCTGGTTTCCTGGAAAAGCCTCTCAGCATGAGGAAACTTAAGACGGTGTTGGAATCCATGATAAGCTCCTGATTTGGGGGGATCGCAGAAGTGACATCGGAACGGCAGAAGCTCTACCGCGAGAGCAGGGGGCGGACCTTGGTGCCGCTGCTGGTCGCGGGAGCCTGCACGGCGTTCTGTGTGGCTACAGTCTCTCGGGTATCGTGTCCAACATGGTAGGGCCGGTTGGGGGAATGGATATCGACGTGTACGATGCGGACGGCAGCCTCATGGAAGCCACGGCCGTAACCGACACCAACGGCTTTTGCTGTGTCGGCGCCTTTCCGCCCACGAACTACACGATCCGCGCGGATCCTACGGCGATCGAGATCGCGTTCTTGTGGACACAGCTGAGCGGGCCGGGCGCCACAATCGACGACCAGACAGCCCCTGCTTCCTCCGTATCACTCTCGACCAGCAACGAGGTATATTGGTTCAGGCTGGTGGTATCCGATCCGATCGTCTCGGCCGCTCCGGTGGACATTTCCGTCGTGAGCGGACCCATGAGGATTACGGGGATGAGCAAGGAGTCGAACAACGTCACTATCTGGTGGTCGCTGGGCTACCCGCCTCAGCCCTACACGCTCCTGGAAGCCACCAACCTGATGAGCACCAACTTCTGGACGAACGTGATCTACAGCGGCAGTGCGCTGGAACACACTTTCGTTCCGACGTTCACCAACAGGGCGTTCTACAGGATTTCCGGCAGCAATTAAGCGCCGGTTCTCTCCACGTGGACGTAGTACGCGCCCTGTTCTTCGCCTTCCGCGTCGATAAACCAGGCTTCGAGCTGACTTACGCCCGTCTGGTCGAGGTTCAGTGTAAAGCTTGCCTCCTTGCTGCCTTTCTTGATGTCGAGTATTTGCTCCCGATCGAAAAGCTTCAGCCGTGCCCGCACGGGTTCAATCGCGGCGCACTCCACTTTCCTGCCGCCGAAGGGCGCAACTCGGGCCGCTTCCTCGTCCGACACCGGTTCATCAATGGGCACATCGAGTTCTTCGGGCCAGCGTCGCAGGGAGATGCGGTATTCGCCGGTCTGTTCCACGTCGACGCACCATTTGCCGGTGCTCTTCTGTGCCGCAAGGATATGGCCCTGGTTCCAGGCGACGTCGCCCAGGACGTCCATGGAACAGAGCGTTGTCGGGTTTTCGGCGTCATTCCCGAGGCTGATGGCGCAGAGCTGCTCGAAGGCCGGCGAGATCTCCTGCCACCAGTCTTCCTGGCGCTGACGCAGTTCGGCAACCGTATCGGGGTGTTCGGCCGCGATATCGTTTTGCTGACCGGGGTCCGCCTTGATGTCGTAAAGCTCCTTGCCGCCGACGAGCCGCCACTGTCTTGTCATGACCGTGTTTGTCCACTTCTCCGGCGGCTCCGTGCTCTGTCGAATCTGCACGAAGATCGTGCGATCGGGCAGCTCCTCTTTCTCGCCGGTAAGCAGCGGCGCGAAGCTGATGTCGTCGAACGCGAGGTCGTCACGCGGCTCGAGTCCGCACAGGTCGATGAAGGTGGGAATCATGCCCATGTGCGTGGCGAGCTCTTCGATGTCTTTCCCCCCTTCCACCCCGCCGCCGGGCCAGTGGATGAAGAACGGAACGCGATGTCCGCCGTCGTAGTACGAGCCCTTGGCCCCGCGCATACCCGCGTTGTAGCCGAGGCGGGCCTGCTCGCGCCAGCCGCCGGAGGAGCCGTTGTCGGTCATGAATATGAGGATCGTGTTCTCTTCGATCGAGAGCTCCTTCAGTTTGGCGCGCAGCCGACCGAAGTTCTCGTCGATGTTGGCGATCATTCCGTAGAATGCCGGCTCGGGAATCTTGTCGTTGTTCCGGTAGGGCGCCGTGTATTTCTCGTCCACGAGGTATGGGCTGTGTGGGGCGTTTGTGGCTAGATAGCAGAAGAACGGTTCGTGCTTGTTCGTCTCGATGAACTTCATTGCCTCGTCGAACCATACATCGGTGCAGTAGCCGTCGTGCGGGACCGCCTCCCCGTTGTGGAAATACGTGTCGTCGAAGTAGTTGTTGCCCCAGAAATCGGGTGTTTGGCCCACGCCGCCGCCCTTGTGCGCGATAACGGTCTGGAATCCGCGATCCTGCGGGCGGTACGGGTAGTTGTCGCCGAGGTGCCATTTGCCGAACATGCCGGTTCTGTAGCCGTTGGCGGCGAAGATGTCGGCCATCGTCGTTTCTGTCTTGCGCAGGATCGATCGGCCCCAGCACGTGGCCCAGGCGCCGTTGCGGAGCGGGTTGTGGCCGCTCATTATGGCGCCGCGCGTGGGGGTGCACAACGGGGAGACGTGGAAGTCGGTGAACCGCACGGACTCATCGTGGAACCCGTCGATATTCGGTGTTTTGATCCAGGGGTTCCCGGTACACCCGAGGTCCCCGTAGCCCTGGTCATCCGTCATGACCAGGATCAGGTTAGGCTTGTCATTGGGCATTGTCATTTCTCCTTGTCAGGCGTATCAACGGGGTGTTCCCCGAGCACACCCGGATGGTTGTTGCGGAATCGGTCCGCAATGATGAACAGGACATTTGGTTTCTTCATGCCGTGCATTGTGGCACGGTCTCGTGAGAAATTGAAAGCCCTGAGATGGGCCCGGCGCGGAATAAGCCTAGCCTCGAAGCGACGAAATCCTCGCTTATTTCAGGGCTAGCGGTCTTAACCGAGCTGCTCAGGCAGATGAAGTTTCCGGCGGTCCATCCAGTATCATTCCCCGGAAAGAAGCCATTGCTTTGCTTCCTTGATGTTCACGAATGCCCTGAAGTTGTGGCCGCGGTTGCGGGTTACGTTCTCGAGAAATCCGGACTCCTCGAACTCCCGAGAGACTACGAGTGCCCTCCTGGTGTTGCGGCCCACTCCGGAGTCGTCCATGATTTTCGGGCTGGTGAACAGGTCCGTAACGGAGATGTCGATAGTGGCCGCACTCATATCGTTGAGAAGGCGGCGGCAGCCGGTTTCCTCGAACATGCGTCCCACCTGCGGGGCGAGCTCGCGGATCAACTCGATGGTCACTTTGCCCCGGATGCGCAAGACAAGGCAGTCACTATCAGGATCATAGGTGAGCCGATGCGACATATCCGATCTCCCGGCACATGTGAGCCACGGCGCAGGCCCCGGCACGTCCATGGTCTGAGACGTACGGCATCACGACGGTAACAGCGTCCGCCGACGCCTCACCGCCTCGTCGAGATTTAAGGGCATTGGACGCTGCAACTCAAGAACGAAAACTGGAAAAACAGCGAGACTGTAGCGCTGATTCACTTTGGTGGTAACCAACTGGGATGCTTGGTAGTTACGAGAGAAAGGGCCTTTCTGCCCCGGTTTGCGCTCATGGCGTCGTAGAAGCCGGAG
>Ga0272442_10001171_pt1 | contig 40447 bp, 24 predicted proteins | sample SSMForm2O_FD_200262 | JGI IMG/M metagenome (GOLD analysis project Ga0272442, IMG submission 200262) | Marine sediment archaeal communities from Little Sippewissett salt marsh, Falmouth, MA, United States - SSM-Form-2O | ecosystem: Environmental > Aquatic > Marine > Wetlands > Sediment ... | reverse complement strand
AGCTGGGTCTCGTGAGCCTGCTCGATGAATACTCGCGCTTTCAACGCGGCCTGTGAACCGCCGTGGCACGGAACCGTACGCCCGGTGGTGTGAGAGGCGGGGGGCGTAAGCCCCCTGCCTACTCGATTCCCGCAGCGTCCGCAGCGGAAGGAATGGGTTTGCAGGCCGCTGAGAAACGGCCTGCAGAGCAGGAGAAAGGTGAAAGCAGAAAGGAGAGCCGTGGAATCTTTCACATTGCCGGGAATAGCCCGCGAGATCGGGGCACTTGCCTCTCCTGCCTTTCGACTGCGCTCAAGGCTTTTCCATAGAGAGGCCCTGAGCTCGTGTCGAAGGGCGGTCTACTCGCTCCCTTCTCCTCTCTCAGGCTCGGTGCCAATGGCACACCCTTTTCGACGGCCTGTTAGGGGTTCTGGGGTGCGGCCTACGTAATGCTGGGGATCTGCATGGCGTTGTCGCATTCGGGACACTCGACGGTCTTGCCGGCCATGCCCATGTCCACCTCGACCTCCGCCTCGCAACTCGGGCAGGCGACAACGAAAGCGCCATCCTCGACTTCTTCTTCGAGGACCTCTTCCTCGGCGGGCTCCTGCGCGACCGGCTGGAGTTCGGGCTGAGGTGGCAGGGGCTGCTGGTTCGCTGCCGGTGGAGTTGCCGCCGCGGCGGCCGCTCCTCCTGCCGCGAGCTTGCGCCGGGCCGCAGTGCGCCGGCGAGCTCCGGCACCAGCGGGCGCGGCGTGCGACCGGGCCATGCCCGCGCGCCCGACGACGCGTTCGAGGTACTTGTCCATTTCCGCTATTCGTGCCTCCGTGGCCCGGCCAATGCCCGGGATGAAGTAACTGCCGATCGCCACGCCGAGCGCCATGGCGCTCATCCCCAGCATGATTGCCCCCTGCGCGAGGTTGGAGGCCCCGCCGCCCATCATCACGACGGCGAAGATGGCGCCGAATACCCCGAAGACGAAGCCGGCGCTGCGCACGTAGCCCACCAGCATCGACTTGAAACTGAACGGCGCCTTGACCGCGTTGTCGCCGCGCAGCACGATCACCGAGCCCATCGGGATCAGCGGGAAGAACTGCATGTGAAAGAACTGGGTGGCGACATGAACGCCCGAAGGCGTCTTGTCCACCTTGCCGTAGAGTCTCGTTCCCCAGACTACAATCATATCCCGCGCTCCCCGGCCGAGCATGGCCTGCTGCCGAACCGCAATGCCTGAATGCTATGACGGACTAGTCAGCGAGTCAAGAGGCTGCATCACGGGAATCGTGAAGTGCTGATGGATCCGGGCCGCGCCCCCCGCCCCCCCCCCCCCCCCCCCCCCCCCCCGCCCCCCCCCCCGCCGCCGCGCCCCCCCGCCCCCCCCCCGAGTGATGAGCGCGGGGTCGCGCGCCAATTGGCAGCGTTGTCGATTGATGGACCGATATCGGAGCGAAGCGAAGAGTCTGATTCAAGACACGATGTTGATTGCAACGCCGGGAACGATATCGACAGCGCAATAAGGCGGGGCGACCGTTCGGCCGCCCCGTTGAGTCATCAGGTCTTCCGCTTCTCAGTGGTGAAAGAGCCTCACCCCGGTGTAGGCCATGGCGATGCCGTACTCTTCGCAGGCGGCCTTGACGTCCTCGTCGCGGACGGCGCCGCCCGGGTGGCAGATGAACTTCACACCGTGGCGCTGGGCGTGGTCGATGTTGTCGCGGAAGGGGATGAATGCGTCGGATGCGAGCGCGACGCCGTCGAGCTTGGCCACCCACTCGGCCTTCTCTTCGAGGGTGAGTTCGGTGGTCTTCTCCTCGAGTATCTCGTCGAGAATGACCTGTTCCTGGGCGGTGACGTGGCCCTCGATCAACCGAATGCGCCAGTTGATTCGCTCCTGGCGCTTCACGGAGCTCTTGAACTTGAGGTTCATGATCCTCGGGTGGCGTCTGAGGTGCCAGACGTCGGCCTTGCTGCCGGCAAGCTTGGTGCAGTCCACGCGCGACTGCTGCCCGGCGCCGATCCCGATCATCTGGCCGCCGAGAGCGTAGCCCACGGAGTTAGACTGGGTGTACTTGATGGCGACCTGGCCGAGGACCAGGTCGCGCCTGGCCTCGTCGGTGAGCTTGCCGCAGACCACGTTCTCTAGCGTGGCCAGGGTGATGTCGAAGTTGTTGCGGGTCTGGACCAGCTTCATGCCGAAGACCTCGCGTTCCTCGCGCTCGCCCGGTTTGAAGTCGGGGTTGGCCTTCATCACCGTGAAGGCCCCCTTCTTCTTGGACTTGAGGATCTCCAGCGCCTGGGGATCGAAGTCCGGTGCGATGATCCCGTCGCAGACCACGCCCTTCATGAAAGTGGCGGTGTCTACGTCAACGGGGTCGGAGAGCGCCGCGAAGTCGCCGAAGGAGCTCTTGGGATCCGCGTTGCGGGCGCGGACGTAGGCGGTCGCCGCGGGGGTTAGTTCCTGCCCGGCGACCTCGTACATCGCCGCCAGTTCGTCGTCCAGCGGCACGGCCACCGCGGCGCCGGCGGGCGAGACGTGCTTGAAGCTGGTGGCGGCCGGCAGGTCCAGCGCCTTGCGCAGTTCGTGGACCAGTTGCCAGGCGTTGAGCGCGTCGAGGAAGTTGATCATCGAGGGCTTGCCGTTGAGCAGCTCCAGCGGGGAGTTCGCCGCATCGAGTGCCTCGGCGCTGGCGTAGGACTGGTGGGGGTTGCAGCCGTACTTGAGTTCCATGCTCGCGTGTTCTCCTTCTGGCAGAGTGCCTGTCGTGGTCGCGCCGGGATTCTAGCCGCGTCCTGTTGGCACGCAAGGACACGGAGCCGTCCGGTTACCACCGCTGCGGGGGGAACGGGGTTGCTCCCTCAGAAGTGACGCTCACAGAGACCTGGCACTCAATGGCTTGACACGACCTGGCGCCGCGAGTACAAGGTCTGCGGATGGGGGGCGAGCGAGAGGACAGACGGCCGCTAGATGCGAGCAGTTCTTACCGGTAGCGGGGTAATCGCCCCCCAGGGCATATCCGAACTCGAAACGCTCGAGCTTCCAGATGGATCGAACGTTCCGGCCAGGGGCTATCGCGTTCAGGATTTCGACCTCAAGAGCTACGTCGCTACCGTTACCAGTTACGTCGACCGCTGCTCGGCGCTGGGGCTTGCCGCCGGCAAGCTGGCACTGGACGACGCCGGCGTTCCGGAGAAGGACGCCAGGAGCGGGGACTGGGGACTCGCCTACGCCACGGCGTGGGGTTGCCTGGATTCCATGGCGCTCTTCTTCGAGAAGGTCGCCAGGAAGCCCAAGTTCGCGCCGCCGCTGGTCTTCAGCCACTCCTACGCCAACAGCCCCGCCAGCCTGATCTGCATCGAGTTCGGTCTGTGCGGCGTCGGCGCCACCTTCTCTGAAGGCGCGACCGGAGCGCTCACCGCCCTGGGATGGGCCCGCGATCGTCTCGAACGCACCGGCGGCTCTGAAGTCGGCGGCATGCTGATTGCCGCCTCGGACGCGCTTTCCAAGCCGCTGCGGCTGCACTACGCGAGCTCGGAACTGGTCCTCGGCGAGGCCGGGGCCGGGGCGACGCTGGAGCTCGAAGACGCCGTGATCGCCCGCGGCGGGAACTTCTTCGCGGCAGTCTGCGGCTGGGGTTCGGCGCGGGGAGACGAGGCGCTGGAGCGGGCAGTTGGCGCCGCGCTTACCGAGGCCGGTTGCGACGCGCAGGAGCTGGCCGGTGCGTGGGGCGGGGAATCGCTGAGCGAGCTCGTCGGTTGCAGCGGAAGCAGCATCGACGAATCCGCCGGCTGGTGCGGACCGGCCGGATCGCTCCTGTCGATCGATGCGCTCAAGGCCGCCGTGCCGGGCCGGTACCTGGTCACCGCCGAGGATCCCTCGGGGACTGCCGTGGCGGTGGCGCTGGAAAGGACCGGGTAGTGCCCAAGAGCTGCGAAGAGAAGCCGGTCAGCATTTCCATGAAGAGGGGGTTCCTGGCCGGAACCCTGACCCTGCCTTACCGGCGTTCGCCCGCGAAGGGCTGGCCGGCAGTGCTGATGTGCCACGGCTTCACCGGGAACCGCATGGAAGCCCACTTCATGTTCGTCAAGGCCAGCCGCCAGCTGGCCGCCCACGGGATCGCCTCGCTGCGCTTCGACTTCCAGGGCTCCGGCGAGAGCAGCGGACGCTTCGAGGACATGACCATCCTCACCGAGGTGGCCGACGCCCTGGCGGCATGGGAATACCTGCTCAACCGGCCCGAGACCGACCCGGAGCGCCAGGGCATAATCGGTCTCTCGCTGGGAGGCGGGGTGACCTCGCTGCTGACCGGGGGACTGCACGCCGAGGAACGCCCGCCCAGGTGCTGCGCGCTGTGGAGCGCCGTGGGCGACCTCGCCGTGATCTGGGAGGAGCGCTTCAAACAGCTGGGCATGCTCAAGCGCGCGCTGATGCGCTTCCCGATAGCCGTGGGGGCCTTCAGGATCGGGGAGCGCTTCTTCAAAGAAATGAAGGAGGCGCCCCGGCCGGTGGACGCGATGGCCGCTGCCGGAGACGTGCCGGTGCTCGTTATCCACGGCTCAAAGGACGAGGTGGTTCCCGTTTCACAGGCCCGCGACTACCTCAAGAAGTGCGGAAAGAAGCGGGCGAGACTCATGATACTTCACGGGGCGGACCACGTGTACAACCGCCCCGACTGGGAACGGAAGGTCATCGACACCACGCGTGAGTGGCTCAAGAAGAGGCTCTGAAGGGGTGCGAGGGAGGCGACAGCTTGGCTAAGGCGAAGGGTACACCCGCGAACGGGCGGAAGACGTTCGTGCTCGACACCAACGTGCTGCTGCACAACAGCGGCGCGGTGACCAGTTTCGACGACAACAAGGTGGTGATCCCCATCCAGGTGCTGGAGGAGCTCGACCGCTTCAAGGGACGCAACGACGAGCTCGGTCGCAACGCCCGCGAGGTGATCCGCACGCTGGACCGCGTGCGCCGCGGCGGATCGCTGCGCGAGGGCGTGAACATGGAGAGCGGCGGTGAACTGCGGATCGTGATGCGCTCGGAGATTCGCGACGACCTGCCGGACATGGACCGGGGGGTCACCGACAACCACATCCTGGGGGTGGCCTTCGCGCTGGCCAAGCGCGGCGAGCGGGTGGTCTTCATCTCCAAGGACATCAACGCCCGGGTCAAGGCCGACGCCCTGGGCATCGTCGCCGAGGACTACCTCAAGCAGCAGGTGAACTTCGAGAGTTTCTACTCCGGGTGGCGCGAGATCCTCGCCTCCAAGGAACTGATCGACGATTTCTACAAGACCAAGTCCCTGGAGATCGACAAGCTCAAGCTAGACGACCCGCTCAGCGCCAGCGAGTTCGTGCTGCTGCGCGACGAGGTCAACCCCAAGCACACCGCGGTGGCCAAGCACGACCACGGCAACGGCCAGGTGGTCAGCCTGACCTCGGACTTCTCGACGGTCTGGAACATTTCCCCGCGAAGCGTGGAGCAGCGCATGGCCATCGAGCTCCTGCTCGACGACCGCATCAAGATGGTGACTCTCGTGGGCCGCGCCGGCACCGGCAAGACCCTTCTGGCGGTGGCCGCGGGGCTGGACCGGGTGATAAAGGAGCACCACTACGAGAAGCTGCTGGTCAGCCGGCCGATAATGCCCATGGGCAAGGACATCGGTTACCTGCCGGGCGCCAAGGAGGAGAAGCTGACCCACTGGATGCAGCCGATCTTCGACAATCTGAAGTACCTGATGGGCGGCAAGAAGCGGGTGGTCGACACCACCGCCGACAAGCTGGTCGACAGCGGCCTGGTGGTGCTGGAGGCGCTGACATACATCCGCGGCCGCAGCATCTCCGGGCAGTTCCTGGTTGTCGACGAGGCCCAGAACCTGACGCCGCACGAGATCAAGACCATCGTCAGCCGTGCGGGCGAGGACACCAAGCTGGTGCTCACCGGCGATCCCTACCAGATCGACAACCCCTACCTCGACAGCGCCTCCAACGGCCTGGTCTACGCCGCCGAGCGCCTCAAGGACAGCCACCTGGTGGGCCACATGGTCATGACCAAGAGCGAGCGGAGCAACCTCGCCAGCCTGGCCGCCGAGCGGCTGTAGCGCCCGCGGGGCATTCCAGGCGTCACCGGCCCCATCGGGGACAGCCCCTGTAGGAAGGGGCGCATCCAGCTCGCCGCAGGAGGAGCCCAAGGCACTGAGCGCTAGTGCCTTGTGCTTTTGCTGTAACCTTTGCGGCCCGGATGGCGATACTCTTGCACGATGCCAGCCCTGACCGACTCCGAGTTCGAGAACCTTTGCGTGCCGCAGCGCAGGCCGTTGCTGGCGTATCTCTATACGCTTAGCGGTGACTATCACTCGGCCGAGGATCTGGTCCAGGAAGCCCTGACCATCGCGCACCAGAAGCGCGAGCACTACTTTCCCGAGGCGGATTTCGGCTCATGGCTGCGGGCCATAGCCCGCAACGTCTACATGCGCGAGCGGCGCGCTGGAGAGCGCCGGCCGCGGCCAGCCGAAATCATCGACGATCTCGCCGACGACGCGTTCTGCAAGGCGGACTACGATTCCGAGCGATGGGACGACGAGAAGCAGGCGCTGGCACGCTGCCTTGAGCAACTGGGAAGCACCGACCGAGCGCTGGTCCGGGGCCACTTCTCCGCCGGGCGGCGTTACGCGCAGCTTGCCGAGCAGGCCGGGCGAACCGTTTCCTGGGTGAAGGTGCGCATGTTCCGGGCGCGCAAGACCCTGGCGGATTGCGTGCGCCGCAACCTGGGCATGGCGGGGGAGAACTGATGGCCCTCGATGCGCGCCTGCTGCTGCTGTACGCCGACGGCGAGTGCTCGGCGCAGGAGGCCTCGCAGGTCGAGTCCACGCTACGCTCCGATCGCCACTGCCGCCGTCGGTACGCGCAGATCCTGCGACGCCGGCTGATGCTCGCGGAGCTCTGCTCCGAAGAGCGGCGGCTGCCCGTAGTTGTCGTCGCGGATGATAGCACCGGGAAAGCCGGGATCGAAACGGACTCCCTCCGGCGGTCGTGGTTCGCCGCGGCGGTTGCCGCCGCGGCCCTGATAGCCGCGGTGATCGGGGTCCTGACGGCGCTGCACTTCGACGGCGACGATAGCGAGGCGCCGGCCGCCTACGTGATTTCCGGAAGCGAGGCGGATTCGGCACGCGAGCAAGTCGCATACGGGCGGGAGCTTCGGGCCTGCGGCGAGGAGGAGATCAACCTGCTGCTCAGCGACCGCAGCGTGGTGAATCTCGCTCCGCGAGCCGCAGTTGTGTTCGATGCTCCCCGCAGGTTGAGCCTGGCCGCGGGCGCGTTGCGCGTCGTCTGCCGCAAGGATCCTCAAAGGAAGTTCGTGGTCAGCGCCGGAGACTCGACGGTGACCGCGCTGGGTACCGAGTTCTCAGTTTCGGTTGCAGACAGTTCCGAAAGCGGCGGCCATGTGCCGCGCTTGGCGGACGAAGCGAAGGAGGTATCTGCAGTGAGCAATCTGGTCAAGGTGGTGGTGTTCTCGGGCGCGGTTCTGCTGGCCAACAGAGCAGGGGGGGTGCGCCTGGAAGCCGGCGAGAAGGGCCTGGCCGGTAAGGGGCTCAAACCCGAAAAGGTCGAAGGCCGGGGTCAAGATGGTGACAGGGGCGCCGGCAAGGCCGAGAGCCCGGACCGGGGGCGCGGAGAAGAGCACGGCATGAAGAACTGCGACCTCGAGAAGCTCGGTGCGTACGTCAAGGAGCTGCACGCCCGGGGCGTGAAGGGCAAGGAGCTTGCCGAAGCGGTTCGCGCCCGAGCCAACGAACTCAAGAAACAGAAGCAGGCGCGAAATGCAGCCAGGGGCAAACGTCGGGGTCAGGGCGAGGGGAAGCAGCACCGCCACAAGCACGGCGGCGGCGAGGGTGACGGCGAAGGCAAAGGCAAAGGAAAGATGCACCAGAACCGCCATCAGCGCGGTAAGGGCTCCGCTGATGGCAGCGGCAATCGTAACCGCCACAAGCACGGCGGCGGCGAAGGCGAAGGCAAAGGGAATATGCACCAGAACCGCAACCAGCACGGAAATGGCTCCGGTGGTGGTAGCGGCAATCGTCACCAGCACAAGCACGGCGGGGGTGGTGCGCAGGACGAAGGCAAGCAGCGCCGTCAGCGCAAGGGCAAGGGCGGTGGCCGCGGAAGGCGCGAGCAGAAGAGGGGCGGGGATCAGCCGCCCGCAGCCCCGGAAGGTGACGGCGAAGCCGAAGAGGAGGAAGCCGTCTTCTAGGAGGCCGTTCTCAGGCTTGACAGGAAGTCCTGCGAAGACTTGAGGTCATATGCGGGGGCCCTCAGGATGAGGGGGCCCCCGCTGTTTGTTTGGGAGGTGTGAGGCCCTGGCATGGGCCCGTTTTCGGTGTTTTCGCTGCTAAGTTCGCCCGCTTTCGGTTCATATGTACTGCGGAGAGGGCGTTTGGATAGCATGAGCACCTACGAGCCTCAGCAGGCCGATGTACAGAAGCTCTTCCTCAGGCATTCCAGCCTGTTGCGGGGCTTCATTGTCGGCCTGCTGGGGGATACCAGCGGGGCCGACGACCTGCTCCAGGAGGTCTTCGTGGTCGCCAGCGAGAAGGCGGCAGACTTCCAGCCCGGAAGCGACTTCCCGGCCTGGGCCCGGGCCATCGCCCGGTTGAAGGTGCTGGAGTTCATGCGCCAGCGGCGCGGGGGTCCCGGAAGGCTGTCGCCGGAGATCGTCGAAGCGCTGGCCGACAGCGCCCCCGAACTCGACGAGACCTACGAGGCCCGGCGCACGGCGCTGAAGCGGTGCCTCGGCGAGATTCGCGGCCGGGCGCGCCAGCTGCTGGACATGCGCTACCAGCAGGGGCTGAACCCCGAGCGGATAGCCCAGCGCGTCTCCTGGAAGGTGGCCGCGGTCAACGTGGCCCTCAGCCGGGCGCGCAGGTTCCTGCGCGAGTGCACCGGTCGCCGGCTGGCGATCGACGGGGACAGCTGATGGTTGCGGACGAGGGCCGGCTGCTGGATCTCCTCGACGAATACGTCGACGGCCGTTCGAGCGCGGCGGGGCTGGCCGAGCTCGAATCGCTGCTGGGATCTTCCGCAGCGGCCCGGCGGATCTACTGGGAGTACCTTCAGCAACACGCCATGATCGGCCAGCTGCAACAGGAGCGCGCCGGCGAGAAGCTTGCGGCCGAAACCGCCACGGCCGGCAGCTACTGGTCGCTGTGGGGCCTGGCCGCTGCTGCGGCCCTGTTGCTGGCCGCCGGTGCGCTGGCCCTGGTCCCCGGGCCGGGGAAGCCCGCTGCGGTGTCCGAAGCCGGAGGGAGCGTCCTGGTGCTGGCCAACGGCACCCGGGTGCTGCAGCGGCCCGGCAGCCGGGTGTCGCTGGGGGCCTCCGAAGACGAAGACGATGTGGAGCAGGTGGTCAGGCTTCACCGTGGGGAGATCGAAGTGCACGCGGCGAAGTCGGAGTGCGGCCAAAGCTCCGTCCGCGTCGAGACGGATCTGGGCACCGTGGAGAGCCTGGGCACCGTCTTTCGCGTGGGGCTGAGCGCCGGCGAGAAAACCGTTCGCGAACGAGCCTCTGAAGGGGTCGGGGGAAAGGAGATTGCACAGATGAGAGCAGGCAGGGTGATGCCGTTTGCAGCGGCGTTGATGCTGGTCAGCGTTATGGAGGGCCGGGTGCTGGTGCGCAGCGGGCTGGGCGCCACCGAGGTTCGGGCCGGCGAGACCGCGCGCGTCGAGAAGGAAGAAGAGGAGAAGGCCAAGGCCGGTCCGGCCGTCAACGGGCTGCAGATCAGCTTCAGCCGGCGGGTCGTCATCCGCAAGTCGGTCACCTTCGTCGAGAAGGGCGGCAAGCGCGTGGAAGTCGATGATCCCGACGCTCGCGAGTACCGGCGGGAGGAGCTGCTGGCGGAACTGAAGAACGTGAGCGACCGGACGATAGCCTTCAAGACCTTCAGCAAGTTCGTAGTCCCCCAGGGAGAAGTGCCCCGCGCCCCGTGGGTTTGCGCCACCGACGCCGAGGGCAATCGGGTGCCCGAGCACAAGCGCAGGTTCTTCCGGCGCAACAGGGGCGGTGATGAGAAGAAGGCGGGCAAAGCCGTCCAGTTCTCGGTGACCGTCCTGAAACCCGGTCAGTCGCTGTCGCTGCGCTGCTATACCCACACCCTGGATTTCCCGAAGGAGGGCACCTACAAGCTGCACATGGAGTGGAAGCTGGATGCCGATCCCGATCTGGAGGCCGCGGGCATCAAGCTGTGGAGCGGCAAGCTGACCTCCAACACCGTAGATTGGAAATACGTTGCGCCCAAGAGAAGGCAGAGGCCCGCCCGAAGAATGCGCGACGTGAATCTGAAACCCGGGTCCGCCAAGAAGCCACCGGCCGACGCGGATGAGGCCGGGGACAAGAAACCGGAAGCCTTCTGACGCGCAGAGCCGGAAGGTTCGCGGTTCGTAATCGCCGGGGCGGCCCGTGGGGCCGCCCCTTCTCTTGTTCCGCGCATGCCGGAGGTTAGAATCCCGGGGCATGGCCGGAAACAGTCCTGTTACCCGCGATCTCGGTCCGGGTCCCGAGCCCATGGCGGTCCTCGACGGGCTCGAGGGCCGCGAGGGCGTTTTTCTGCTGGAAAGCGCCCTGCGGCCCGGAAGGTTCGCGCGCTGGAGCTACCTGGGCTTCGCACCGTTCATGACGGTGGCGGCCAAGGGCCGCCTGACCTGGACACGTGCGCACGGCAAGCGCAGCGATCTCGACGGGACGGCCTTCAACGAACTGGGCAGTCTGCTAACCCGCTTCGAGGTTCCGGCCGGGGTAGAGACGCGGGCAGGGTCCGGACCGGAGTTCCGCTGCGGAGCGGTTGGCTACTTCGGCTACGAGCTCGGCCGTCTCATCGAGAAGCTGCCGGCCGAGGTCCCCGATGACCTGCACCTTCCGGACATGCACCTGGGCCTCTACGACCGCTCCCTGGCCTACGACCACGACTCGGGCCGGTGGTGGGCCTCGGCCTGCGACCTCGGCGGGGCAGACCCGGCCGGCGTCATGGACGAACTCGCCTCGCTCCTGGCCGGGGCGGGACACGGAACGCGGGACACGGAACACGCAAAGGTCATCTGCAGCGCACGCGACAGCCTGAGGAGCAACTTCAGCGCCGAGGAGTACGCGGCCGCGGTCTCGCGGGTCATCGAGTACATACGCGCCGGGGACATCTTCCAGGCGAATTTCACGCAGCGCTTCGAGTCGAGTTGGACCACCGGAGCCCTCGACCTCTACCGGCGGCTGCGCGCGGTGAACCCCGCGCCGTTTGCGGCCTACTACGATTTCGGTGCCGGGCAGGTGGTCAGCTCCTCCCCGGAACTCTTCCTGCGGGTCCGGGACGGCCTGGTTGAGACCCGGCCGATAAAGGGAACCCGGCCGCGCGGCGCGACCGGCGCCGAGGACCGGCGCCTGGCCGCCGAACTGCAGGCCAGCCCCAAGGACCGCGCCGAGCTCACCATGATCGTGGACCTCGAGCGCAACGATCTCGGGCGGGTGTGCAGTTACGGATCGGTCGCCGTGGCCGGGCACCTCGAGCTCGAGAGCTACCCCACCGTGCATCACCTGGTTTCCACCGTAACCGGTCGCCTTCACGGGGAGCGCACGCTGGTCGACCTGCTGAAGGCCACGTTCCCGGGGGGGTCGATAACCGGTGCCCCCAAGGTTCGGGCCATGGAGATCGTAGATGAACTGGAACGCTCGGCCCGCGGCGTGTATACCGGGGCCATGGGATATGTGGGCTTCGACGGCAGCGCACTGCTGAACCTGCCGATCCGGACTTTCACGGTCGCCGACGGCAGGGCCTGCTTCGGGGTGGGCGGGGGCATCGTCGCCGACAGTTCGCCCGAGGGCGAGTATCAGGAGTCGCTGGACAAGGCCCGGGGGCTGATCGCAGCGCTGGAGCGTGTGCCGACGGGGGAGGCTGCGGGATGAGCGTCGGGCGCGTGTACATCGACGGGCTCTGCTACGAGGAGGCCGAGGGCAGAATCCCGGTCTCGGACCGTGGCTTCCTGTACGGCGACGCGCTCTTCGAGACTCTGCGCAGCTACGGCGGCCGGGCCTTCATGCTCGAGCGGCACCTGGACCGCATGCTGGGGTCCTGTCGCGATTTCGGCATTCGCCCGCGCGAGGGGCGCGCCGAGTTCGCCCGGGCGGTTGACGAGCTTGTTTCCCAGGTGGGCCCGGACTGCTACATCCGGATCTGCGTCACGCGGGGTTCGGGCTTCGGACCCTGGCCCCGGGCGCACCCGGCTCACGGCCGGACGGTTATTGTTGCCCGCCCGCTCAAGGGCTATCCCCCGGATCTCTACGAACGGGGGATGCGGCTGGTAACCGGTGCGGTGCCGCGCGCCCACCTCTCGCCGCTGTCCGAGCACAAGACCGCGAACTACCTTGACTCCGTGCTGGCCAGGCGCGAGGCCGCCTCCGAGGGCGCAGACGAGGCGCTGCTGCTGAACACCGAGGGCCGGGTTGCGGAGCTCTCGGCGGCCAACCTGTTCGCGGTTTCGAACGGGCGACTGATCACCCCGGAGGTGGCCGAGGGCGCGCTGCCGGGAATCACCCGCGCTCTGGTGCTGGAACTCGCCGCGCGGCTCGGGATACCCGCCGGTGAAGTGCGCCTGGAGCCGGGCGAACTGGCGCGTGCCGGAGAGATCTTCGCGACCAACTCCGTGCTGGAGATTTGCCCGGTGACCGAGCTCGACGGAGCGCCGCTCAGCGCGGGGGCGCACGGGCCGGTCACCGCACGGCTGCGCGCAGCTTACCGCGAGGAGGTTGACAGGTTTTGCTCCCCGTAAAGGCAGTCACGCTGGACGCTTACGGCACGCTCTTCGATTTCGAGGGCGAACTGCGCACCCGTGCCGTGACGGAAATACTTGCCCGGGCAGGGGCACCTCAGCAATGCCCGCGGGAGTTCGCCGAGGCCTGGGGCATGAACTTCCACGCGCGCTACGACGAGCACGCGCGCTCGGCGGCTTCGCCGGAGGATTTCAAGCCTATCGCCGAGATTACAGCCGACGCTCTGGCGGTGACCTATGCCCAGCACGGGATCGATCTCGACCCGCGCCCGGGCACCGAGATCTGGCTGGGCTGGCTGGAGCGGGTGGCGCTCTTCTCGGAGGTGCGCCCGGCGCTCGAGGTGCTCGCTGGCATGTTCCCCCTGGCGGTGGTCAGCGATATCGACGACCGCGTGATCGCCCCGGCGCTGGAGCGCCTGGACTGGGGATTCGAGTTCGTGCTCACCAGCGAAGGCCAGCGGTGCTACAAAGACCACCCCGGGGCGCGGATCTTCAGGGCCGCCGTGGAGATGTTCGGGCTGCGCGCCGAAGAAATCGTGCACGTCGGCGATTCGCCGGCGGACATTGCGGGCGCCAAGCGCGCGGGACTCCGAGCCGCCTGGGTCAATCGATACGGGCGCAGCCTGCCGCAAGGTTGCGCGCGACCCGACTGGGAAGTCGAGGACCTGAGCTCGCTGCCCGACCTGCTGGGAGGCGCGGCGTGAGCAGTGGCAAGGGTGGCAGGAAGAAGGGCGCCGACCGCCTGGCGGTCAACAAGAAGGGCCTCTTCAAGTTCGTGGTGCTGGAGAAGTTCGAGGCCGGCATAGAGTTGCTGGGCAGCGAGGTGAAGAGCCTCCGGGATCGCAACGTCAGCTTCACCGACAGCTACTGCCAGTTCCGGGGCGAGGAGCTCTTCGTCCTCAACCTCAACATCGCGCGTTACGATCCGGCGTCCTTCGCCAACCACGAACCCACCCGTCCCCGAAAGCTGCTGATGCACAAGCGTGAGCTCTCGCGGCTCAAGGGGCAGCTCGCCCAGAAGGGTCAAACCCTCATTCCGGTCTCGATCTACTTCCGGAAGGGCTGGGCCAAGGTCGAACTCGGCCTGGCCACCAACAAGACCGGCGCCGACAAGCGCCGGGCGATCAAGGACCGCGAAACCAAGCGCGACATGGCCCGCGCCAGGAAGTGGCGGGGGTAGCGGGTTGCGCGCTCTTGCGCCGATCGAGAGCAGCCGCTAGACTCTCACGCCGCGGCGACTGGCCGCTTCTCAGACAACCGGCAGATGATCAGGGGAGATGATTGATGGGCGGATTCTTCGGGGTTGCCTCCAGGGACGACTGCGTGGCAGAGGTCTTCTACGGCACGGATTACCACTCGCACCTCGGTACGGTGCGCGGCGGCCTGGCAGTGAAGAATGACGCCGGCTTCAGCCGTCACATTCACGACATCACCAACGCGCAGTTCCGCTCCAAGTTCGAGGACGACATCAAGGAGATGCGGGGCAGCTCCGGAATCGGCGTGATCAGCGACTTCGACGACCAGCCCCTGCTGATCGGGTCGCACCTCGGGCTCTACGCGATCGTGACGGTTGGCGTGATCCAGAACCTTGATGCCCTCGCCAGAGAGGCCTTCGGGAAGCGCACCACCCATTTCTCGGAGATGGCCGGCGGAGAGATAAACCCCACCGAACTGGTTTCCACCATAGTCAACCAGGAGGAGTCCTTCGTCGCGGGTCTGACCCGGGTCCAGGAGGTGGTGGAGGGCTCCTGCTCGGTGTTGCTGCTTACCGACGGGGGGATCTACGCCTCGCGCGACAGGCTGGGGCGCACCCCGGTGATCATCGGCAGGAAGAACGGCGCCTTCGCCGTCACCATGGAGAGCTGCGCGCTGCCCAACCTCGAGTACGAAGTCGATCGCGACCTGGGGCCCGGCGAGATCGTGCGCATCACCGCCGAGGGCGCCGAGCGGGTCAAGGCTCCGGGTGACCGCATGCAGATCTGCTCCTTCCTGTGGGTATACTACGGCTACCCGGCATCCAGCTACGAGGGCATCAACACCGAAGACGTGCGCAACCGCTGCGGCGCTGCGCTGGCCCGGCGCGACAACGTCGAACTGGACATGGTCTCGGGGATTCCCGATTCGGGCACCGGCCACGCCATCGGCTACGCCAACCAGGCCGGCGTGCCCTACCGCCGGCCGTTCGTCAAGTACACTCCCACCTGGCCGCGCTCGTTCATGCCCCAGGACCAGCGCATCCGGGACCTGGTCGCCAAGATGAAGCTCATTCCCATCAGGGAGCTGCTGGCCGGCAAGCGCGTGCTCTTCTGCGAGGATTCCATCGTGCGCGGAACCCAGCTGCAGGACACGGTCACGCGCCTGTTCGAGGCCGGAACCAAGGAGGTCCACGTGCGCCCGGCCTGCCCGCCGCTGTGCTACGGGTGCAAGTTCCTGAATTTCTCGCGCTCGCGCAGCCTGATGGACCTGGCCACCCGCAAGGCCATAAAGGATCTGACCGGGGGAGGGGAGGGCGAGATCGACACGGCCTACGCCGATCCCGACACCGGGGAGTACCAGGCGATGATCGACTCGATCTGCAAGCGCCTGGGCCTCACCAGTCTGGCCTATCAGCGACTGGACGACCTGGTGGAGGCCATCGGCTTGCCCAAGGAACGGCTCTGCACCTACTGCTGGGACGGGGCGGAGTAGCCGCTCGCGGGGAATAGCGTGGGCGAAGGAACCTCAAATGGCCGGCAGCAGCTTACCGGCTCTCTTTCTGGCGGGTTGGAATGGAGCGGCCCCGGGGTTCGGGCGGAGCTGCCGGTGTTAAGGGCCTCAAAGATGTCGGTTACGTGCGCGGGGCCGGTCCGGTGTCGCGAACTGGTTTCCGGACGGCGCCGGGGCCGTCCTGCGCGCCGCCAAGCCGGTGAAAGTATTTGACAGCACTTTGTGCAGGGGCTAGAGTTGGGCCCCGGGGAGGAGCATTGCGGTACTCTGGACCGCAGTCAGAATAAGATGCCTGAAGACTTCGACATCGGAAAAGTCATACAACGCGGCTCGCGCCAGATGGACCTTGGCGACCTCGCCAAGATGGGCCACAAGAAGGTCCGGGTCATCGACGAGCGCCGGATTCGGGAGCTCATTTCCCAAGCCGTACAGGTCACGCTGGAGCGCGAGGCGGAGGACTCCGTCGGCCGCGAACGGCGCGTAGCCGCCGAGAAGAGCAAGGCCGAACTCCAGGAGCGGCTATCCGAGTACAAGGCGCGCATCGAGGGGGATGAACTCGCCAGCAAGGAGCTCGAGAAGCTTCGCGGCGAGCTCAACCAGGCCAACGCCGAGCTCAAGAAGCAGACCGAGGTCATCGCCGCCGAGAAGAAGCGCATCGCCGAGGAGAGCCAGAAGGAGTTCAACAACCTCCTCAAGAACGCCCAGAAGGGCCTCGAGGACAAGAAGGACGCCTACGAGAAGGCCCTCCGTGAGATGATCGGCAGCGCCAACCGCTCGATCCCCCAGGACGAGCAGGACGACCTGCCGGTCATCGCTCCGGCCGGCAGCGACGTGCAGGCCGCGGACATGCTCGAGGCCCTCAACCGGCGCGTGGACAAGCTCGGCCGGCTGCTGGACGAGGCCAACGCCGGGATCGTCAGCCGCGAGCAGGACATCGCCATGGCCGCGGCGGAACACCGCCGTCAGCATAACGAGATCGACCGCCTCAAGAAGGAGGTCGACGAGCTCAAGCTCGAGGTGCGCGACAAGGAACGCCAGATCGACGCCAGCCAGCAGGACATGGCCGTGGCCGCCGGTGACCGGCGCAAGGACAAGGAGGTCATCGAGCGCCTCGGCAGCCAGCTGGACGAGTCCCGAGACTCGGTGCGCGACCGCGAACGGCAGCTGGAGGCGCTGCAGCAGGATCTGGGCACCGCCGCCGGTGACCGTCGCAAGGACAAGGAGGTTATCGAGCGCCTTGGCAGCCAGTTGGACGAGGCCCGCGACGAGATTCGAGACAAGCAGCGCCAGATCGACCAGCGCGAGCAGGACGTGGCCATGGCCGCGCTGGAGCAGCGCCGCCTGCGCGAGGACCTCAACAAGGCCCGCGAGGAGGCCGCCAGGGTTGCCGAGCTCAACGGCGAGGTCCGCCGCCTCAACAGCGAGCGGGATCTGCTCATGGCCCGCCTCGAGGAGTTCCGCGAGCGCGAGCGCGAGGCCGCCAGCCAGATCGCAAACATGACCGACAAGCTGACCGAGGTGCAGGGCTCGGGCGCCAGGACCAGCGACGAGCTGATGGAAGCCATCAGCGGCATGAAGGGCTCGATCGGCGAGGAGATCCAGCGCCAGGTGTCGTGGGCGCTGAGCGCCCAGAAGACCGGGTCCGGCGGGATCGACCCCGGCATGCAGCTCGACGCGCTCTTCAGCCAGGAGATCGAGACCAACATCGAGTCCGTCAAGGTCGAAGAGGGCAAGGGCAAGACGCTCACCGACAAGCTGGCCAAGCTGCGCGAGGCGCGCAACGCCGGCCTGGGTAACGACGCCTAGGTGCCGAAGGGGGGACGCGGAGTGGAAGAGAACGCCAAACAGGTGGAGGCCGGGCAGCCGCAAGGCGCCGAGGCCGCTGAGACAGTTGAGGAGGCTCCCGCAGTGGAAGAGAAGACCGAAGACAAAGTCGCGGCCGAGGCCAAGGACAGCTCCGGGGATACCACCGCCAGCGAAGTCACCATGGGGCGGGGGTTGGACATCGGAACCTGTAATCTGGTCAGCGCCGCCGAGAAGACCGACGGCGACCTGACCTACCGCTCGCTGCGCAACGCGTTCATCGACGTCGACATCAACGACTTCACCAAGAAGATGCTCACCAAGCTCGGCGTGCAGTACGTGATGCACAACCGGCGCATGTACGTGCTGGGCTCACCGGCCTTCGAGCTGGCCAACATCTTCAACCGCGAAACCCGCCGCCCGATGTCTTCGGGGCTGATTTCGCCGCACGAGGCCGACGCCCTGCCGATCATCCGTTTGCTGATCAGCCAGGTGCTGGGCAGCCCCGCGCGCGAGAACGAGCCCTGCTTCTACTCGGTCCCCGGCGAGCCCATCGACTCGACGATGAACGTGGTCTACCACCGCGACATTTTCGACGGCCTGCTCAGCAAGCTGGGCTTCAAGCCCCAGTGGATGATGGAGGCCCACGCCCTGGTGTTCGCGGAGCTGGCCGAGGACGACTTCACCGGCGTGGCCATTTCCTGTGGCGCGGGCATGTTCAACGTCTGCGTGGCCTACAAGACCGTCCCGGCGGTCACCTTCTCCACCAGCCGCGGCGGCGACTGGGTCGACAACAACGCCGCGATGGTGCTGGGCATGAAGGGCCCGCGCGTCACCGCCATAAAGGAAAAGGGCATCGACCTCATGAACCCGCGCAACCGCGAGGAAGAGGCCCTGGTGATCTACTACCGCAACCTGATCAACTACACGCTGATCAACATCAAGCAGCGCTTCGAGTCCGCCGAGGGCATCCCCACGTTCCCCGACGCGGTCGACATCGTCTGCTCAGGCGGGACCAGCAAGCCGGACGGCTTCGTGGAGCTGTTCACCGAGGAGTTCAAGCGCATCGACTTCCCCCTGGAGGTCAAGAACATCCGCCGCGCCGGCGAGCCCCTCAACGCCGTGGCCCAGGGCTGCCTGCTGGCCGCCAAGAGCGGGATGGAGTAGGAAAGCGCGGCGCGGGCATCCCCGACCCTCACGCAGGAAACGCAGGCGGCGGCCGGAAGGCCGCCGCCCGTTTCTTGCTTCCATTGCGGGAGTGCCTGCGAGGCCGGGCACTGCGGCGCCCGGGGCGGGGAGTCACTCGGCCCGCGATGATTCCTCTTCGGGGGGCCGGACTCCCGCCGGGCGCGATTGACGAAACGCTTGCGTTCCCCTAACCTGTGGGGGTGATGAAGTCGATCGGTATCCCGCATTTGGTGCTCGGGGCGCTGGTGCTGGCGGCCGCCGCCGTGGCGGCCGTGGACCGCTACGAGCAGAAGCACGTGCGGCCGGCGTTCATCGATCCCGACGACTGGGCGGGGCGCACCAAGCTGACCTACTGGGAGAAGTGGAGCGGCTTCGAGTTCGAGGCCATCGAGAAGGCCGTCGGGCGCTACAACCGGACGCAGGGCCGGCGCGACCGCGTCTACGTCAACCTGATCAACACCAGCCAGGTCAACGTCAAGACTATGATCTTCACCGCCGGCGGCCAGCCGCCTGACCTGGCCGGCAACTGGTCGATCTACGTCGCGCCCTTTGCCGAGCGCGGCGCGCTGACCTCGCTGGAGAAGTTCATCGCCGCCGACCAGTTCGATCTCGACGCCTACGTGCCGGCGTATCTCGAGACCTGCCGCTACCGGGACCAGCTGTGGGCCATGCCCACGGTCCCGGCGACCACCGCGCTCTTCTACAACCGGAAGATGTTCCGCGAGATCGGGCAGGATTCGCCGCCCAGGACCATCGCGGAACTCGACGCCATCGCCCGCAAGCTCGACAGGCGCGACGGGGCCGGCAACCTGGTGCGGCTGGGCTTCCTGCACACCGAGCCCGGCTGGTGGAAGTGGTCCTGGGGCTACTACTTCGGGGGCCGGATCACCGACGGGAAGGGCAAGGTGCTTCCCGATATGGATCCCTGGGTGCGCTCGCTGGCGTGGGCCGACGCCTACGCCTCGCACTACGGACGCGGCGCGGTCAACAGCGTGCAGAGCGGCTTCGGCAAGTTCGACTCGCCGCAGAACGCGTTCGTCGCCGGGCGGGTGGGCATGGTCATCCAGGGCGTGTGGATGCCCAACTTCATCAACCGCTACAACCGCGGCCTGGAATACTCGGTGGCGCCCTTTCCCTCGGAGAAGGCGCTTGACGAACCGGTCACCCAGGTCGAGAGCGACTGCATCACGATCCCCAAGGGGGCGAAACACCCGGAGGAGGCCTGGAAGTTCATAAAGTGGCTGGTGAGCCCCGAGGGCCAGTCGATTCTCTGCGGCGGGCAGGGCAAGCACATGTGTCTGAAGAAGCTGCCCGCCGACTTCGCGAAGAAGAACATGAACCCCCACGTGGAGTTCTTCCACCGGCTGGGATTCAGCAGGAAGGCCTACATCGTTGGGCGCTTCCCGGTGCTCAGCAAGTTCCGCGACGAGATGGGCAACGCCTTCGAACAGGTCTGGCAGGGCAAGGCGAAACCGGGTGATGCGCTGGAGGCGGCCCGGGCCGAGATCCAGAAACGGCTCGACGAGAACGTGGCCAGGTGGCAGTACGTGCCACCGGAGCAGTAGAGATGGCCATGGGCGGACGCCAGCGCCGGCGCAACATGGTGGGACTGCTCTTCGTTTCGCCGTGGATCTGTGGCCTGGGGCTGTTCATCCTCTACCCGTTCTTCGCCTCGATCCTGTACGGCTTCACCGACTACTCGGTGCTGCGCGACCCGGAGTTCGTGGGCACCGACAACTACGCGGGCATAGCCGCCGACCCGATCTTCTGGCAGTCGCTGAAGGTGGTGCTGGTCTTCGCGGCGTTCTCGATTCCCCTGGGCGTGGTCACCGCGCTCTCGCTCTCGATAATGCTGGACGCCGGCAAGCGCGGCGTGAGTATCTACCGCGCGATCTTCTATCTGCCGCAGCTGGTGCCCACCGTGGTGGTCGCCATCCTCTGGACCTGGCTGTTCAACGCCGAGTTCGGCCTGGTCAACCACATCCTGCGCTGGCCGCTGCAGACCTTCTTCGGGGCCCGGCCGCCGGGCTGGCTGGCTTCCACCAGCTGGGCGCTGCCGGCGCTGGTGTTCATGAGCATGTGGCAGGTGGGGCAGATGACCATCATCTACCTGGCCAAGATCCAGGACGTGCCCCAGGACCTCTACGAGGCCGCGGCGCTCGACGGCGCCGGCTTCTGGAGCAAGACCTGGAACGTGACCCTGCCGCAGATCTCGCCGATCATCCTGTTCAACGTCGTGATGGCCATCATCGGCTGTTTCCAGGTTTTCACCGAGCCCTACATCATGACCGGCGGAGGACCGGCCCGCGCGACGCACTTCCTGTCGCTCTACATCTACAAGCTCGCTTTTGAAGAGTACCGCATGGGCTACGCCTGTGCGGTGGCACTGGTGCTCTTCCTGATCATCCTGGGCCTGACCATGCTGGCCCTGCGCGCCGCGCGGGGGCGGGTGTACTATGCCGGCGAAGAAGCCTAGGCTCGCCGAGGAACTGCGCTCCACCCGTCACGGGTGGCTCTTTCACATCCCGCTGGTGCTCATGGCATGCCTGTTCATGCTGCCGCTGGTGTGGATGCTGAGCATCAGCGTCAAGCCCCTGGAGCAGACCACCGATCCCAGCTTCGACCCGCTGCCCCGCGGCTTCTACGTGAAGACCGGTGATGGCCGGCTCCTGCCCGTCTACCGCGAACGCAGGCTCACCGAGGCGGGTTACCTCGTGGAGATCACCAGCGGCAAGAGCCCGGGCACCAGGAACTACGTGCGACGGCAGGACATGAAGGGAGAGATGGCCTTGCTGGCCAACGGCCAGATGGTCGGCGTCAAGGTCGTTCAGCGCGTGGAGGCCACTCCCGAGAACCCGCTCTGGCTGGTCCGGGAGTGGCGCGAGAAGGACGTCGACACCAAGGGGGTCAGCGCCGTACAGGGCGACACCAGCCGGTACGTGGCGGTGGTGACGCCGGAGGAGATCACCGAGGCGGTCAAGCCCCTGTGGGTCAACTACCCAACGGGGCTCAGGCGGATGAACTTCTGGGGAGCGCTGCTGAACACCCTGCTGGTCTGCCTGATGGGCGTCGTCGGCGTAACCGCCTCCAGCGTGCTGGTGGCCTACGGCCTGGCCTTCATCGACTTCCGGGGCCGCAAGGCGCTCTTCGTGCTCACGCTGGCCACGATGATGATCCCCTTCCCGGCGACGATGGTGCCGCTCTTCGGCGTGTTCCGCTGGCTGGGATGGGTGGGCACCTTCAAGCCGCTGTGGGTGCCGGCGTGGTTCGGGAACGCCTTCTTCATCTTCCTGCTGCGCCAGTTCTTCAAGGGGATTCCAAAGGACCTGCTGGACTCGGCGCGCCTGGCCGGCGCTTCGGAGCTCCAGATCCTGTGGCACGTGGTCCTGCCGCTCTCGCGGCCGGCGCTGGCGATGGTGGCGCTCTTCCACTTCCTGTTCTGCTGGAAGGACTTCATGGGGCCGCTGCTGTACCTCAACGACAAGGCCCGGCACACGCTCTCGCTGGCACTGCAGAACTTCCACGCCGAGCAGGGCGGCACGCCCTGGCACCTTATGATGGCCGCCAGCGCGGTATTCAGCCTGCCGCTCATCGTGCTGTTCTTCCTGACCGTCAAGACGTTCATCCGCTCGATTACCATGACCGGGCTGAAGGGATAGGGGTTCGCAATGGCCGAGACGAGGCTAGAGAACGTGACCAAGGTCTTCCCGCCGGACGTCCGCGCGGTGGACGACGTGTCGCTCACCGTGCGGGACAGGGAGTTCGTGGTCCTGGTGGGGCCGTCCGGCTGCGGCAAGAGTACCGCGCTGCGCATGATCGCCGGTCTCGAGGAGCCCTCCGGCGGGCGGATCTTCATCGGGGAGAAGGACGTTTCCGCGGTGGCCCCCAAGGACCGTGACGTGGCCATGGTCTTCCAGAACTACGCGTTGTACCCGCACATGAACGTGCGCAAGAACCTGGGCTTCGCGCTGCGCATGCGCCGGGCGCCCAAGGCGGAGATCGCCGGGCGCGTGCAGCGGGCCGCGGAGCTTCTGGGGCTGACCGGGCTGCTGGATCGGAAGCCGGCCGAGCTTTCCGGCGGCCAGCGCCAGCGCGTGGCAGTGGGCCGCGCAATCGTGCGCGACCCCGCCGTCTTCCTCTTCGACGAGCCGCTCAGCAACCTCGACGCCAAGCTCCGCGCCGAGACCAGGATCGAGCTCAAGAAGCTGCACCGGCGGCTGGAGGCCACCGTGATCTACGTCACCCACGACCAGGTCGAGGCCATGACCCTGGCCGACAGGGTGGTGGTCATGGAGGGCGGCCGCGTGCAGCAGATAGGGTCCCCGCTGGAAGTCTACGAGAACCCCGCGAACCGCTTCGTGGCCGGGTTCCTGGGCTCGCCGCCCATGAACTTCCTGCGCGGGGAACTCGGCGATGAGGGCGGACAGCTGACTTTCGGCGACGGGGAACTGTCGCTGGCGCTGCCGGCCGGAACGGACGCGGGCCTCGGGAGTTGCGCCGGGAGCCGGGTGGATATCGGCGTTCGCCCCGAACGCATCGGTCTCGGCCAGGGGGGGGACGTGAAGCTGCGCGCGAAGGTCAGCGTAGTCGAGGCGCTCGGCGGCGAGCAACTGGTCTACCTCGGTGTCGGCAGGCAGGAACTGATCGCCAGGGTCGACGCCCGCGAGCAGGTATCGGCCGGCGAGGAGGTCGACCTTTCGCTGGCGACGGAGAACCTGCACTTCTTCAGCGCCTCCAGCGGCGAGAGGATCAGGTCCGGCGGCTGATCCCTTGGATCTGGAAAAGCTCGACGACCTGATGAGCCCCTGCCGCCTGTGCCCGCGGGAGTGCGGCGCAAGGCGCGAGAGCGGCGAGACCGGATTCTGCGGGTGCGCCGCGACCGCCCTGGTCGGCTCGGTCGGGCCCCACCACGGCGAAGAGCAGGTGCTGGTGGGGCGGGGTGGTTCGGGCACGATCTTCTTCGCGGGCTGCAACCTCGGCTGTCGCTTCTGCCAGAACTGGTCGCTCTCGCACCGGCGCGACGGCCGGCCCGCCGAGGTCGCCGATATCGCTGATGCGATGATCGCGCTGGCCGCGCGCGGCTGCGGGAACATCAACTTCGTCACGCCCACGCACTTCGCCCACTCGGTCGCCGGGGCGGTGAAACTCGCGCGTTCGCGGGGCCTGCAGGTCCCGATAGTCTACAACTGCGGCGGGTACGAGTCGGTCGAGGTCCTGGAGTGTCTCGAGGGCTGCGTCGACGTCTACATGCCGGACTTCAAGACGCTGGACGCCGGTTTCGCCGAAAACGCCCTGAGGGCCGGCGACTACCCCGCAAGGGCGCGCGCGGCGCTGCGCGAGATGCAGCGCCAGGTGGGAGACCTCCGGACCGACGCGCGGGGCGCGGCGGTCCGCGGGTTGCTGGTGCGACACCTGGTGATGCCCGGGCAGGAAGACGACGCGCGGGCCTGTCTGGATTTCCTCTGCACGGAGATCTCGGCGCGCGCGTTCGTCAACGTGATGGCCCAGTACTCCCCGCGCGGCGAGGCCGACCTGGTCGCCGGTCTCGGCCGGCGCCCGACAGCGCACGAGGTTCTCTCCGCCCGCTCGCACGCCGCCGACCTCGGCCTGCGCCTCGCCGGGGAATGACCGGGACCCGGATCTAGCAGGCCGTTGAAGGAGGTGCCATCGGCACCGAGCCTGAGAAGGGAGAAAGGAGAGAGCAGACCTCCATTCGACCCTTCGGCAGGCTCAGGGCCTCTCTTTGGAAAAGCCTTGAGCGCAGTCGAAAGGCAGGAGAGGCAAGTGCCGCCATCTCGCGGGCTATTTCCGGCAATGTGAAAGAGTCCACGGCTCTCCTTTCTACTTTCACCTTTCTCCTGCTCGGCAGGCCGTTTCTCAACGGCCTGCTGGGGGCAGGGGCTACTTCACGGGAGTCAGCTTGATCGTAGCGGCGCCGGGGGCCTGGAATTCCAGGGCGCCTTCGGCGCTGGAGGTCACTTCCCTGCTGGCGCCGCCGGCGCCGCTCAGGCGGTACTTCGTCGAACGGGCCAGGTCGCAGACCAGGTGCCGGCGGGCGCCGGCCGGAGACTTGTAGGCCAGTTCGCCGGCGATCTCGCTGGTTCGGCGGCAGAAGAGCACAGCCCAACTGCCCACCGAGATACCGACGGCCTTCTCGCCTTCGGCGCGCAGCGTGGCGGCGGGGGGCAGCTTATCGGTCCGGGCGTCGCAGGGCATCAGCAGGAACAGGAAGTTGTCGAAGTTCGCGGCCTCGGCGGGGCTGACTTCCAGGCGCCAGTCGCCGGGGTCCTTCCTCCAGTACCGGCCGCGCTTGCCGAGGTGGTTCACGCCCAGAACCCAGTTCTCGTAGCCCTTTCCGCCGATGCGCCGGATCACGCGCTTCTCCGGAAGCAGGCAGCGGCCCAGCAGCCGCCCGGGGTCGGTCGGCTTGGGGGGCTTGAGGCTACCGCGGTAGTCGATGCGGAACGTGTCCCCGTCGAAGTCCTCGATGTGGCCGGCCACTTCGGCCTTCAGCGGCTTGCCGCTGACCTCGGGTTTGGCCACCGAGTTGATCAGCCAGGCCTTGCGGAAGGTCTTCTCCAGGGAGTTGACGCGGTCGAAGACCACCAGGTACTTGCCCTCGAGGAACACCATCGAGCGGGTGAACAGGTCGATCTTGGGAACGTTCTTGCGGGACTTCGTGCGGTAGACGCGCTTGGGGTTGTTGTAGGCCCCGGTGGCGTCGCCGCAGACGTAGCTCCAGGAGTAGTCCTTGGCGTGGTCGAAGGCGATGATGTTCCCGCACTCCCAGTGCTGGGTGGCCTGGCCCTTCCAGCCGCTGGGATCGCCGTCCTTGCGGGCCAGGTACTCCTTCATGCTCATGACGTTGCAGCTGCCGCGACACAGGCGCTGGCCGCCGTATTCGGGATAGCAGCCCTTGCCGTCCACGCGGTGGATGCTCTTGCTGGGGCCCCAGGAGAACTCCTTGGGGTCGACCACCAGCATGCTGTTGCTGGCCACCGTGCGGCAGTAGTAGTGGCGCATGAAGGAACCGTAGTAACCCCCGGGCCCGCCCTGGTACCAACCCGCGTGGATCGCCAGGCGGCCCTTGTGGAAGATGTAGAACGAGTTCTGGTTGGCGTGGAACGTGTGGCTCCAGAACACGTCGCCGCAGCAGAATTCCACCACCGTCGAGTCGGGCTTCCAGCCCTTAGACCGGAACTGGACGTAGCCCCGCCCCTTGCGGCCCCAGAGCCGGGCCCCGGCGGCCGGCGCGTTGGCGAAGCTCTTGGGCGCCTTCTTTGCCAGCTGTGGATCGTAGAGCAGGGCGTTGAGCACATCGCGGGTCATGTAGCTGGATTTGAAGTGGTAGTCCATCTTCGTGACCCAGGGCGGGAAGGCGTAGGGCTCGGCGCGGCCGGTGGCCCTGGAGAAGATCAGCCACTGCCGCCACCAGGGGTAGTGGATGTTGGTGTTGTTGTGGAAACCGCTCAGGGCGGTCGTGGACCGGTCCGGGAAGGCCTGGTACATGAAGTACTCCATCATGCCCTCGAACCAGTTGTCGTACTTCTCGCGAATCAGCTTGAAGAGGTCGTCCTGCCGGGCGCTGGCGTAGATGTACATGATGGTCGGCACGTTGACCGCGCCGAGCTCGTAGTAGCTGCGGCCGCCGCCCTGCCACAGCCCCCCGGTGTGGGCGAAGCCCGGCAGGTAGGTGGCGTGCAGGTAGCCCAGCGCCTGGGCGGCGAGCTTGTCGCCCTCCTCGCAGTCGCCGGCCATGGCCAGGGCCGGGGCCAGCATCGAGAGCACCTGGCGGCCCGCGCCGCGGTGGTGCCAGAAGTCCCCGTGGTACTCCTGCTTGCCCATCGCCGAGCGGCAGTGACGGGCCAGGTTCTCCTGCATGGCCTTGCGATCGGCGTCGCTGATCTTCTTGCTGCTGGCGATCCAGTCGTACTGCAGGGCCAGGCGCAGGGCCGGCCCGGCCTCCTTGCGCCCCCCCGTCCAGCGGGACTTGATCACGTCCTTGACCACGCGGGGCACCACCGACTCGTCGCCGGTGACCAGGTAGTACAGGGCGGCCGAGAGGTTGTCCTTCGGCGGCTTCTTGAAGCGCGAGGCCCACGGCCCCCCGGCGAGGTGCGCCTTGAGCTCGCCCACCGAGACCCCGTAGTCCCACTTCTCACGGCGGAGCATCAGCCGCGGGTGATCCTTCAGGATCGCGGGCATCTTGTCCTTGCCCAGCGCGAACTGCGCGATCTTGCGCGGCCAGCGCTTGCGCCTGGAACCGGCATCGGCGTCCGACAGGCAGCAGAAGAGGAAAGAGAAGCAGAAGGCTGTGACCAGAAAGACCCTGAACCTGAACATACGCGGCACCCTCCCGGGACTTCGCCACGAAGCCCGCGGCCCGGATTGTCCACGTGGGGTTCTTGCCTGCAAGCGCAGAAGGCCGTTCCGCGACGGCCTGCCGGCCTGATCACGAGTCCGGGGCTTGCGGTGTATGCCGCTTGCCCATGCAGCGCGGTTCCTCCCCGGAAGGCAAGGTTGGCGGAAAGGTCAGGTGAGTTGAACAGTTTTACGAGCGCCCTAGGAGCCTCTCGGAGAACCAGGCGTTTCACGCCTGGTTCTCCGGGCTCTGAGTTTTGAGCTGCCGCATTGGCCGGTGGTGCTTTGAGCCGAGAGTCCGGGTCTTTCCGGGCCGTGTTGCCCCGGATGCATGATTCTCGCGATTCTGAGGGATTTCGTGGCGGCACAGCGCCCTCCTGTGGCCCTCAGCTCAAGGCGATTGCCGCTCTGCCGCTGCGGAAAAGCTTCAGCAGGTTGTGAGTGAGCCCCAACAGGTCCAGCTCTTCAATAAGTGGTTCTACCTGCTGCTTGTCGTTGGGCTCCTGCGTTACCGTCGCTGCCACTACGATCTGCGACTTCTGATCCACCGCCGCCTGGCAGTTGTAGCACTGCTCGAATGACTTGGTCGCCCCGTCCTTCATTATCCGCGACTCCGGATCGGTGAAGTTCCGCTGCGACTTGCTCTCCGGCTGGTCCGAGGGTTCTTGTGGCTTGCGACCGCGGCGTCCAGTACGCATCGGATATGTTCCAGGGAGAACTCAGGAAACACGGCATAGAATGCAGCATGAGCCGTAAGGGTAACTGCTGGGACAATGCCCCACAGGAAAGCTTTTTCGGAAAACTAAAAACCGAGTGATCCGGGACAGGATTTACGAAACCATCGAGGAAGCCAGAAAAGAGGTTTTCTGGTACACAGAAATCTTCTACAATCGGGTCCGGCGTCACGCGTCACTGGGGTACGTATCCCCGGTGCAGTTTGAGGAGCAGCACGCGGCATGAAGCCTACTCGCCGGGTGTCCGCCATCTGTAGGGCACGTCACAGCGTTGGCCCGCATCTTCGTGCCGTCCAGCGATATGTGCTCATTCTAACCGCAACGCCGCAGAACTTGAAGCCTTGACTCCGCACTTCTCCTCTCAGCCCCCAGGTACGCAGATGCCCCCTCCCTTCTTCTGATGAGAGGGAGCACCTGCTTCACACCCCAGGACCGACCCACTACGGCTCGGCCCGACCGCAAACCAGAACATGCCCCCTCCGCCCCCGGCACCGTCACCCTCGGCCTTCACCGCAGGAGAGAGGTCGACGGTGACGGTGACGGTGACGGGGGCGCCCCTCAGGCCCCAGAGCCCGAACCTGAGGTCTGCAACCGGGCAGCCCCTTCTGCTAACTGACCCCAACCCCAGGAGGTTCTCCGACAGGCTCCTAGCCTTCCAGAATGCAGCGGATCGAGCTGTCTGCCCGAAGAGCTGGTCCCCCCAGTATGTTGCGCACAGGCTCACAGGCTGAAGAGGCGAAAGGCCGGCAACGAGGAAGCTGAGATAGATCGTCCGAAGCTCACTGAGCTGCCGGCAGGGATCGAAAGGAAGTTTTTCCGCTTGCGTATTCCGGGAGAGCTGCAAGAATTGCCTACCTTGCATTTATGAGACAGAGAGGTGAACTTTGTGGTTCTTCTGCTCCTGAGGAGATGGGGTTGGCGTCGGTGCTTATTAGTTCCACAATCCCGACAGGACCGCTGTCATCGCGCGGGGGCCGCCCGGCATTCCTGCAGTGCATGGGAGGCAATGCATGACCGGCGCCGGTAAGCGCATAACCGTTCTCGCCGTTCTGGGTGTTGTCCTGATCTCAGCTGCGGCAGTAGTGGCATGGAAGTACCAGCCTCAAGAGAAGCCACATCAGCCGGGAGGCCGCGGGGAGTCAACCCGCAGCGTTCCCGAAGAGTCTCCCAAGCCAAAGGGACGCAGCAAGGCGGAGCTGGCAGCGGCCAAAATGAAGTACGACGAAGTATCGGAAGCCTACTTCAACGCTCACGACGCTGACGAGCGCCGAGCTGCACTGACTACGGCTCGCACCGAACCGTTCACGAAGGCTCTCACTCTCATGCTCGAGGATGCAGAGCAGCCGCTACCGATTCGCACGCGATCGGCGGAGTTGCTAAGTGTCGGCGATCCGAAGCACGGGGAAAGCGTTGAGTTCCTTGTCTCGCTGCTGAGCAGCGACAGCAAGCAGCACAGGAAGGTCGCAATGCTCTCGCTCGAACGCATTGCAGACAGGACCTTCGGCTTCAAGCACGAGCTTGAGCCGCAGAAACAGAAGAAAGCAATAGACAAGTGGAAGAACTGGGCGCGCGAGCGCACCGCGAAGAAGGGCGGGGCAGAGTAGCGTGGCCAGGTTGGATGTCGAAAGGCGGGGAGTTGCACGGGTCGCTGAGGGCCCTGAGCTCGTCCGAGGAGGAATGCGCTGTGATGGATAACTGCCGGTTTGCCAAGAGGACCCTGGGTGTCATGCGTCTGGCCCTGATCGCGATCTTTGCCGTTTCCGGTCTGGCACTGCCAGCCGTTGCGGAAGAGGCCGTCTGGGTCGCGCCCACCGGCTATTCCGATTCGGCAGGCAAGTGGACGCACGAACCCCGGGGATGGGACTTCAGCACGACGACCTACATGGTGGATCAGTCGAACAAGACGGGCAACGGTGCGACTCTGGTTTTGAAGTACGGGACGCCCGTGAACTCGGACAGGCTCCGGGTCAGTGCCGACTTCTGGGCTCCCATCAGCACGAAGGTAGTAATCGAGGTGGTGAAGTCCAACGGGGATATCGAGGTTGCGCATGACGGAACCATCCCGAATGTCTCCTTCAAGGAGGTGGCTTTCACAGAGGGACCGGTTTCAGAGGTCCGCTTTCACTACGTGTACGGGCAGGCGGGATATTATTTTTGGGTATACGAGGTCCAGCTCTTCCAGAAGCCTGTCGAGCCAGCACCCCTCGCCGGCAATACCGAAGTCCCCAGCAGTGTCAACTCCGGCAGCGCGGTTGCCTGGGGCAATGTCATCGACAGCGGCGGGGTCCCCGCTCGCGGCCGGTTCAAGTACTGGAAGACGGGCGAAGCCGCGCAGTACACCGGGTGGTGCGGAGGTCTCGCGGCTGGCCAGTCATTCAGCGCGGCTCTTCTGGGGCTGGAGGAGAATACCGAGTACAGCTACCAGGTACAACTGACACACGAAACTGGGGAGCCCCAGGAGGAGGACATAGTCACTTGCGATCCAGTCGTGAGCTTCACGACAGTGAAGGTGGACGAGACCGGTTCGGAGTGGGTCAGTCCTGGCGGCGTATCAGCACCCGATGGCGGCTGGGAGTTCATTGAGAAGGCCGTGGACGATGACAAGACCACCTATGCCCGCTGCTACCACGTGTTGGGGCAGGGGGACGACAAGCTCTGGAGCCCCTTCATCCACTTCACCACGGACTTGGAGGCCAACGGCATCCGGATCAAGGCCGAGGACGGTCCGTACGTCGACCGGGTTGACATCGACATCCTGCGCGAAGGCCAGTGGACGCATCTGTACAACGGCGGTTTTGCGGATGACGTGTGGGACAGCTTCCCGTTCGAGAAGGGGCGCGTGACCGGGGCGCGGATCCGCTTCCATCTCTCCTCCAAGGACGTCGGGCAGTACTGGCAGCTGGCCGAGGTCGATTTCCACCAGAAGACCGAGATGCGCCCCACCCTGTACTTCGTGGGCCACGGCGGAAACGCGTGGCACAACGGTCAGAACTGGAGCTTGGAGTCCGGCGGTGCGCCATCCGGCCAGATCCCCGGGGCGGGCCAGGTTGCGGTCTTCGACGCCAACTCCCCCGGTTGCACGATGGACGGCAATGCCACGGTCGAGGTGCTGGTGTTGGATTCCGGCTTTGAGGCGGCGTTGGACGCCAACGGCTGCTCCCTGACCATTCAGCACAGCCGTGGTTTCGGCGAGGTGCGCACCTATGGCGGCGAGCTCAAGCTGGGCAGCGCCACGCACACTGTCAAGGGCAACTGGAGACACTCGGGCGGGACGATCACCCCGGGTACCTCCACGGTCAAGTTCTACATGACCGACGTGTCAGGTGCCGAGGTGCCAATGAAGGTAACGGGCGACCCGGTGCTGCATAACGTGCACTTCGCGCACCGCGACGCGGGATCCAGCCACAAGAAGCTCACGCTCTCGGGAAGCGTGACAGCCAACGGGACCCTGACCCTCGACGGCTACGGCGTGGGGGGATGGCATACCTACATCAACGGCTCGGGCACGATTCGCGCTGCGGGCAACGTTGTTGGCAACAACATGCCTGTTCGCGGTAGCGCCAGCCTGCTGATCTGCGGCGATGCCGGCGACCAGGCCCAGACGAATCTCTGGTGGGCATCTTCCGGCACCTATACCGTGGAAAAGGCTGCCGGCAAGGTTGTCTGGACCGGCGTCGCCAAGTTTGGCAGCAAGAGCCCGGGCACCTCGGCAGAGGTCAAGCTGAGCCTGCTCAGCGAGGTGGACGCCACGAGTGCCACGCCCGCCGTGAAGTTCTTCGGGTACGGGCACTGTGACGTCAGGATTCTGCATGGGAACCTCACCGTGCATTCACTGTTGCTGCGCCGCGACGGCGGCACCGGCAATACGGTGTACGACCTCGGGGGCACCACGCTGACCGTCGAGAACAACCTCACGCTGGACCTTGATGCCGGGGGCGGCTGGAACGTACAGATCAACAGCGGAACCCTTGCTGTCAAGGGCGACGTGGACATGTCCGCGAGCAACAACGCGTGCTGGTGGGGCACCGCCAAGATCAGAATGATCGGTGACCAGTACGCCGAACTCATTGGTGGTGGCACAACTACCAAGGCCCTGGCTATTGAGATCGAGAAGGAGCACGCCCCTGGTGCGCTGGTCATGTTGATGGACGGTCTTGCTCTTCAGAATGCGGGCAATGACTCCTTCAAGCTCATTTCAGGTGTGTTCGATCTCGGCGATCAGTCTCTCAAGGTCGGTCAACTCACTGTGGGCGCTCAAGGACACTTCAAGGTTCGCGGAACGGAGATCACGTACACCGACGTCGTGATCGAAGAGGGTAGCCTCGTAGAATACGTCTACGGCTACGGCGGTCTGGCACTCGGTTACGACTACTCCTATCTCACCTTCTCTGGAGGCGAATGGACCCTCGAGCAGGAACTTGACGTCAACCAGGACATGACGCTCAAGGACGGCATGCTTGATGACGGTGGTCACAGGATCATCGTTGCCGGCAATTGGGGTCGAGAGAAGACGATCTTCGTTGCGTCCGGAAAGGTCATCCTGGACGGCAGCGGCCAGAGCGTGAGCGGCAGCACCGAGTTCCATCATTTCAAGAAGACCGTAACTGCAGCCGACACTCTGACATTCGAGGCTGGTCAGACCCAGGTGATCAATGGCGAGCTCACACTGACCGGGGCAACCGGGCAGCTGCTGTCGCTGCGCAGCTCCACGGCCGGCACCCGCTGGATGCTGGACCCCAGGGGGGTCCGCACCATCGAGCTCCTCGACGTCCAGGATTCGGCCAATGTCAATGAGATTCTGATCGACGCTCGGGAGACCGGCAGCCAGGATTCCGGCAACAACGTGCGGTGGCTCTTCGACGGTTCGAGGCCGCCGACCTTCGTATTCAAAGGCACCGTGGACGCGGAATGGTCGAATCCGGCGAACTGGCTGGACAACCAGAAGCCTGGAGACGGAGACACCGCGATCATCGACGCGATTTGCGACATTGACGAGCCTACTCCCCGGCTCTTCAAGCTGGTCGTCAATCAGAAGATGAGTGTGTCGATACTGCAGGGGCAGTCTGTTCGGGCAGCGAGCGGAATCATCCTGAACCGCGATGTTACCTTCGAAGGCGTCGACGGCGGCGGCTATGCGTCTGTCCGGGATGCTGATGTCGGTCAGCCTGCCACTGCACGAAACGTCATCGAAATCGCCGGGATAGGGGTGCGACTACGCCGGTTGGAGCTGGGTGGCGGCGTGGCCGCGGCTGTTGCCGCCAAGGCCAATTCTCAAATTAGCGATATTGCCGTCGAAGATGTTCTGTTCGAGGATTGTGGCGGGGACGGCGTCTATTTCCAGAACTGCAGAAACTCAAGGATTTCGGGGTGCACGGCAACGGACGTAGGCGGCACTCCCTTCCTCATCGTCAACTCCGACGGGTGCGTAGTCGAGAACTGTGAGGTATACGGCGAAGTAGGCACGAGCGGAGACAGTCGCGGTGCGATCTGTTTCCTGAGCAGTACCAACGTTGTAGCGCGCGGCAACTACCTGCACGACATCAATGGCGCCGGGTCGAACGCGGACAACCGGTGCGAGGCCGGTGTGCAGGCCATCATGTGCAAGGGCACCGTGACCATCAGCAACAACGTGATAGTGGATAGCCTGTTCAAAGCCTCGCCGACCGGGCACAGTTTCAGAGGCAACGCCATTGCCCTGGGTTCTGTCTGGAAGGTCGATGACGAGCCCACGTTCAAACTTGTTGTGCGACACAACACAGTCTGGGACTGCCAGGGAGAGGGTGACGGCGGCGATGTGCGTGGTCATGCGCTGCACTGGCAGCAGGCCGCTGGAGGTGTCAGCGGCGACGCTCAGATCATAGACAACATCCTGGGCCACACCCAGGGTGCGGCCGGCAGCTACGGCAAGAGCGTCATGATCGAGAAGGGCGCTCTGATCAACGCGACCATCACCGGCAAGCTCGGCTGGAACCTGATGCCCGATGCGATAACCACCATACCTGAGCTGCTGCCAGACGCGACTTCGATCACTGACCAGTACCCCCAATACGCAGGAGGCGCGGTCGGGCTCTACGAGTGGAAGTTGACGCAGACCAGTCCCGGGCGGGTAAAGGCCTCTGACGACTCCGACATGGGGGCGTTGTTTGCCGGGATCATTCCGCCGGAAGGGAGCAAGACCAGGAAGGTCTTTGTAGAAGGCAGGCGCCGCCCAGATGAGATTGTTACTGCCACGGTCGACGGCGCTGCCGTAGTCGTCACGCATACGGGCGCGACCAACTGGTACGCGTGGGTCGAGCGGAACAACGACGAGGAATCTGTCCAGTTCGTCATCACCGCCACTGACAGCAAGGGCGGTCAGCGCGGCGATGACGTGACTGTCAACTGGGTGCCGCTCAACCCGGTCTGCGATGCCGAGTTGTTGATGTCGACGGATGATGCCGCCCTGGTGCACCTGGAAGGCGTGCACGAGGATGTCGAGACCATCACCATTACGTTCCCCGGAAGCGGCAGAGATGATCTGTGGGACACCCCTGGAACGGTATTTGAGATACCTTTTGCCCCTGGCGATCCCAGGGTCCTGGAATGCATCGCGCACGTGCATGACAGCGCTGGTCATGAACTAGAAAGGTATCCCTTCACCATCACCGCCGTCGAAGTCCGAATGGAGAAGAACGTCATGGCGCTGGCGGGCGCCAGCCAGGCGGTCAACGCACCAATAGTCGACTACCACGTACGGGTACTGCCGGCAGCCGCGGCAGACAAGGTGCATCTGCTGAGCGAGAGCAATGCCGAGCTGGAGGTCAAGCCGCGAACGGTTCTGCCCAAGGGCATCTCATGCGCCATCGCTGCCAAGATTCGCCTGGAAGAGAACCCCTACGTGCAGACGCGTCTGGGCACGACGACGGGCCGAATTCTGGACCGCAAGGAGATCCGGACTTTTGAGCTGACGTCTGACGGCTTCTTTGGCGGCTTGCCGGATCGACGGGGCTACGCAGTCGTCTTCGTGCGGCCCGAGATGGCTGACCTAAAGGGTCTGATGACACTCGGGCAGTTGAGCACGTTCCATGAGGCCGGCAATGTTGCTGAGCTGGTGCCCGGCACGGACGACGGCTTCCGGCGGGGAGTCGGCAAGAGGGACTACCTGCTCATCGATCGCTGCAAGCTGGGCGACGGGGCCGGGTCCTTTGACATCACGTTTGACCTGAAGCGCCCAAGGAAGAAGGCCGAGAGCCTGGCCGATCTGGACGGAGATGTCCCTGCTGGGAGCATACAGCTGGTTTCCGGGGCGCTACTCTTCGGTATTGACAGGACCACACTCCAGGAAGGTGAAGACCCGGCTGGCCGACGTCTGGAAGGGACACCGAACGGCAGGGGCAAGATCACTATCAAGGCGCTGGCTCGTGACTCCAAACACGAGCTCTTTCTGGTGCCCAAAGGACGCGGTATGGCCGAGAGCATCGCCCCTCCGGCTGGGAACATAGCGCGTGCATACTACCGAGGAGGCGATCTGGCAGGCGGGCGATTCTATCCTCAACTGTCAGGTGCACCGGTCTTCCTGCCTAACGACGACGATGTAGTCCTGATTCCCGCGGGGTTGCGCACTGGGAGCTACGACGTCATCGTCTGGGAACCGACTTCACCTCTGGTGGCCGCGATGTCCATCGTCGACAAGCGCAAGATCCCCAAGGTGCGTCTGTCCGGCGTGCTGGCAGTCACGTTCAAGACCGACAAGACCAATATCCTCATGGACGTGGACGGCCAGAACGGTATTGAACTCGGTGAAGACGACCAGGACGAGGACACGCTTGGCGGTTGGGTGCCGAAGAACGACGACAATGACAACCGCGGCACTGACGCGAACAAGACACTGGTTGCCGACTGCGACGTGCCTCTGACCCAGGCCATCCAGGTCGAGAACGATCTGCGCAACGTCAAGTTCAGCCTGGCTGACGGTCGCGGCGACCAGGGCACCGTTGAGCTCACGGTTTCCGAGCCGGGAGTTGTGCGGTTCTGGAAGAACAGCAATCGCAGCGAGCTCAAGGACTGGGACGACGGCAGCCAGACCAAGATAACCTGGAACCTGCCCGACGATCAGGTCGAGTGGACGCAGATGATCTCCGCCGGGCTCTACGTTGAAGGTCTGGCCGAGCGCGAACGCGTCACCATCACGCTGCGTCACTACTACGCGGGGTGGGACAGCTCGGACAGTCTCAAGATTCTGCTTATCGGCGATCACAACGAGGGCGCGCCCTCGCCGACGCCTGACGATTTCGGCGTGCTCGAGCCGACCACGTCGGTCACCAGCACGCGCGGCCTAGTCAACCTGACCACCGGGAACATGTTCTTCAGCGTTCCTATGACCGACGTGCGCGGAGCGCTCTTGCCGCTAAACGTTACGGCCAGCTACAACAGCCTTACGGCGTTCGGCAGTCCCCTGATGGGCACCGATTCCGGCTGGCGACTCAACTACGAATCCAGGCTGCTGCGCACCGGATCCGGCATCTGGCTGATCGATGCGGACGGCTCCAAGACCTGGTTCCCGCAGGTGGGCGACGACTCCGAGCACAAGTACAAGGCCGCGGGTCGGGAGGGGCGCGCCGAGACGATCACAGTTGAGAAGCCCAAGGACAGCGAAGTACCTCTGATCGGTTCAGCGGCCGAGAAGCAGTACCAGGTGCTGCGTCGCAAGGGCGGTGTCTACTACCTGTTCAACTACGACAGCGACAAGGACGTCCCCGACGGTCGCCTGGAGATGATCATCGACCGGTTCGGCAACAGGGTCGAGCTCACCTACTCCGAGGTCCAGGGCTCCGAGTACCTTCTTAAGGAAGTCGTGGAGAAGCCCAAGGGCGAGGTGGCCAGCGACTACCGCAAGATCACATTCGCCCGCATCGAGGGCGAAGACACCGAGGTCGTCATCACCGACCCGGTCGACACTGAGTCGCGCTTCACCTTCGACGGTCCGACTACCTGCTACGTGAGTGGCGGGAGTTCTGAGGAATGGAGCTTCGAGCTGGGGCTGAGCGGGGCGATCGAGACCCTGACGAACCCGCTCGGCGACAGTTGGGCAGTCGCGACCACAACGCGTCGCGCAGTGTTCCAGGTTGCCCGGCCTACACCGCCTTCCGGCCCCGAAGATCCCAAGGTCATCCAATGGTACCCCCAGCCGTTCGGCAACGAGACTGACGGCACCGCACACGTCTTCAGCTGGACCAAGCAGAGCGAGACCGGATCGCAGACCAAGTTCGGCTACCTGCGCGAGTTCAACCTCTGGAAGATCCGCGAGGGGCTGAAGACCGCCACCACCTGGGTGCCAGTGGTTCGCGAGTACAGTCCGGATAACCGCACGGTCACGAGTATCCAGCTCTTCGGGACTTCGCCCAACAAGTACTGGGAGTACGATGCACGCCGCAACGTCATCAAGCAGACGGTGCATACGGGCAACGACCCGATAGTCGATAAGATCACGTACAACGAATTCGACCAGCCCACCGAGCACACCAACCCCGTTGACGGCATCAACTCCGCGCGCTGCAACAGCAAGGGTTTGCCGAAGGCGCTGCAGGCGACGGAGATCAGCGAGGAGACCGAGGTCGAGTACGACGATCGTGGGCGGGTCAAGTCTGTCCAGCCGCCCAACCGTCCGCTGATCTCGGTCCACTACGACGATTCGGACGTGCTCGTGACCATGAGCGGTCTGCCGGAGAAGATCCTCACCTTCGGCGACGGCCTGAACTTCACTCGAGACCTCAAGCACAGCCGCATTGGCCGCCTCGAAGAGGAAGAGCTCTTCACCACGTTCGACGACAACGGCGAGCGCAAGCACTACAAGAAGTACTACAAGTACGACGACAAGGGCCGTCTGATCGAGGCCATCGGCCCGACCAAGGCGCAGACGCTGGCCGAAGCCGAGAACGATCCTGTACGTAAGGGCTGGAAGTACGACAACAACGGCCAGTTGCTCTACTACTGGGACGAACTGAAGGCCGGCAGCATCGGCAACACCGCCGACTTCACGGTCAAGAACGAGTACGACGTGCTTGGGCGCCTGGTCAGGGTGACCAACGCCGCGGGCGAGATCGTTGACCTCAAGTACGACCCGCGCGGCAATCTCGTCGAGAAAACCTCGCCGTGCAACGCCCTCAAGGCGGACGGGAGCACGGTGACCACGCGCACCACCAAATACTACTACAACCTGCTGGGACAGATGACCCGTGAGGAACCGCCGGACTACGTGCCCGGGGCGCCCACGGGGTTCATCGAGTACATCTACGATTTGCGTCAGTTCATGGTCAAGGTCAAGGATGAGCTCGGCAAGGAATGGGAACACACCATCGACGACGCCGGACGGGTCACCGGTCAGAAGGACCCCTACGGCAAGGGCGGGAGCCTGGAGCTCAACACCGACGGCACGGTCAAGAAGACCACTGATGCCGCGGGCCGTCAGGTTACCAGCGCACACGACAAGGCCGGCAAGCGCCTGACCACCACCATCCCGGACCACGAGAACGCTACGGTCAAGAACGAATACCGTTCGGACACCGGTGAACGCACCAAGAGCAAGGACCCCATCGGAGCGACAACTGAAACCACCACGAACCGCTACGGCTGGGTGACCGAGACGCGCTACTACCCGACCGAGGGGGACGTGGGCGCGCGGCTGCCCAAGGGCCAGCTGGTGGTCTACAACCAGTTCCTGAATCACCGCGAGGACGGGCTGCCGCAGGAGAAGGTGTCCTGGGAGACCGTCAAGCGCGACGGCAACGACGCCATCACCGGCAAGAAGCTGCGGATCCTGACCGAGTACGACGGTCGCGGTCTGGTGATCAAGCGCACCACCGAAGACGAGCGCGTGGAGGTCACCAGGGACGACACGCCGCTGAACTACACCAAGCAGGACATCACCTCCTACGTGGAGCGCTTCACCTATCACGCGAACGGCGCAGTCAAGACGCACCGGCTGGGCGATCGCGAGACGGAGAAGCTCCTCGACTCGCTGGGGCGCGAGAAGGAGATAAACGTCTACCATCTCTTCTTCGACGCAGCCGGCAACGAGTCGGGCAGGCAGCTCATTTCCCGGAAGCTCACGGATTACGACGCGGGCGGCAACACCAGCAGCGTCAAGGTGCTGACCTTCAACACCGCCGGGGGCTACAAGCTGCTGGAGACCACTTACCGCCACGACCTGCGCAACCGCGTGGTCCGCAAGTACGACCCGGGCATCAGCGATCCCTGGAAGTACGAGTTCAACGAAGCCGGCCACATGGTCAAGAGCACGAATCCCGCCGGCGAGGAAATCCGTCACGAGTACGACGATGCCGGCAGACGCACCAAGACCATCATGGTTCTCGATCCTGCGGATCCGGAGGACCCCGACAAGAACCCGACCTACATCACCAAGTACTACGACGACAACCGCGTGAGGATCAAGATCGACCCGGTCGGCAACGCGGTGAAGTTCACCTACAACGCGTTTGGCGGCCTGAAAACCCGCGGTTACGGCAAGTACAGTTCCGCGACCGACGACATCATCCCGCCGGTGCGGCAGATCTCCTACGCCTACGACAAGTCCGGCAACATGACTCAGGAGACCAAGGAAGACGGCACGGTCATAACCAAGGAGTACTACGGCAACAACTGGCTCAAGAGCGTCACGATGCCGTTCAAGCAGTCCGAGAACCGCAAGCTGGTCTACTACTACAATGGCTTCGGCAAGGCCATCAGCAAGGAACTGGTCTACGGTACCGACGGCGAAGGCAACGACATGACCCGGCCGCTGGCCAGCTTCATCTACAACGCCAGCGGGTTGCCAATTTCCATGCAGATGGACGGTACTACCCAGCAGCTGGGTTACGACGTCAACGGACGGCTGGCGTGGCTCAAGGAGCACGGCGGCGAGGAGTACTACTACTCGCATTCGGCCGACAGCTACGGACGTCTGCTCTACAAGGGCTACAAGCTGTCTGACGGGTCGTTCGACGAGATGGTCCGCAGCTACCACATGGGTGGCTCGCCGCGTTCGGTCTCCGGGCGCGGGGCGGCCATGAGCTTCAGCTACGACACGGATCGCGGCCTGTTGACCGGCGTTACCGACACGTCGTTCGGCCTCAGTCGGACGATCAACTTCGCGTATCACGCCAAGCTGCCGCGGCGCACGCTGATGACCGCAACGGGCGGCATTACGCGCAGTTACATCTACGACGGTCTCGGACGCCTGAGCCAGCTGGTCAAGGGCACGACGGCCGGAACCGACCCGACGGTGACGTACAACTACGACCTCTCCGGCAGACCGGTAACCACCGAAATGCCCAACAACGTCGTGGCCCACCACACCTACGACAACTACAACAAGCTGCAGGCTGTGCAGTACAAGCCCAGCGGCAGTTCGACGATACTCGCGGGCGTGACCTACCAGCGCGATCCGCGCGGACGCATCGAGAAGGCCACCTTCGACGACGGTCGTTACGTGGCCTACGACCTCTTCTTCGGCGGTCGCCTGCAGAAGGAGCGGCACTACTCGTCGACGGACGTCCTCGAGCGTTCGGTGCAGTACGACTACGACGCTCATAACCGTCGCAGCAGCCGCAAGGTGACGGTCGGCACTACTGTGACCGAGGACGAGACCTATCACTACCTGGGTCCCAAGCTGCTCGAGGTCTCGGCGGCTGACTACAAGTACAACTACACCTACAACCTCAACGGTGACCGCAAGACCAAGACCTACTCCACCCTGGACGGCCAGGGCCAGTGGGTCACCCAGCAGTCCTGGGACTACGAGTACAACGCCGACCGGTTCCTCTCGCGCGTATTGCTCGGCGGCGCAGAGAAGCGCAGCTACGCCTACGCCGGCGACAGCTACAAGATCGCCCGCGAGCGGCGAG
>Ga0272442_10001170_pt1 | contig 40491 bp, 33 predicted proteins | sample SSMForm2O_FD_200262 | JGI IMG/M metagenome (GOLD analysis project Ga0272442, IMG submission 200262) | Marine sediment archaeal communities from Little Sippewissett salt marsh, Falmouth, MA, United States - SSM-Form-2O | ecosystem: Environmental > Aquatic > Marine > Wetlands > Sediment ... | reverse complement strand
GAAGACGGAAGGCCCAAGACAGAAGGCAGAGAGGTTGGAGGAAGGGCCGGCCTATGGAAAAATCTCAAATTTCAGATTTCAAATTTCGAATAATGATGGTTGGCCGACGTACAGACACGATATGGCTCGCAACGGGAGCACGGCGGCGCCCGTCTCTTCAGCGTTGAAGCCAGCCTGGGATACGACGTTGGACGGGCGGCTCAGCAGCGTTGTCGTCGCCGAAGGTAAGGTGTTCGTCTCGAAGATCGACGCGCACACGGTTCAGGCGTTGGACGCCGATACGGGCGAATCGATCTGGCGATTCATCGCCGGCGGCCGGGTGGACTCTCCGCCCACCGTTTGGCGGGGACAGGTTTTCTTCGGCTGCGCCGACGGTTGGGTCTATTGTTTGCGAGCTTCCGACGGCGAGCTGGTCTGGCGGTCACGAGCGGCGCCGGATGATCGACGGATCGTCGCCTACGGTCAGCTCGAATCCTTGTGGCCCGTTTCGGGTAGCGTTGTGGTGTGCGAGGGCGTCGTTTACTGCGCCGCGGGCAGGTCGTCTTATCTGGACGGAGGGATTCGCTTGTGCCGTATCGATGCCAAGACCGGCTGGATCCTCTCGGAAACACTCATCGACGACCGCGATCCTGAGACGGGATACCAGCGGAAGGGCGTTGTTCGCGGAACGAATATGCCGGGCTTGCTCCCGGACGTCGTTTCGTGCGACGGCGGGTCGGTCTATATCCGGCATGTAAGATTCAACCTTGAAGGCGAACGAATGTCCTCGGATGTTCCGCATTTGTTCAGCGCCGCCGGCTTCCTGGACGGCACGTGGTGGCACCGGACCTACTGGCTCGTGGGCACGGCGATGACCACCAGCTATGGCGGTTGGCCCCGGGCCGGCAGCCAGGCCCCCGCGGGTCGTTTGCTCGTTCTCGACGATCGATCCGTCTATGGATTCGGTCGCAACCAGTACATTCAACACGGCGCCCACGTGGGTATCGACGGGGCGACCGTCTTCCATTACAAGCCGGATCGTGACGCCCAGCGGCGTTTCACGTATTACCGGGCCTTCGCGACAGATCGCGAATCCGATCCGCCGAAAGCAAACCAGCGCCGTGCCGCCGCACAGGCTAAAAAATATCGCTGGACTCAGAAATTACCCGTTCTCGCCCGGGCGATGGTTCTGGCTGAGGATACGTTGTTCATGGCCGGCCCACCTGATATCTTTGCAACGGGCGCGCCGGCGTCGGTGTTTACCGACTATAAGGAAAGTGTACTCTATGTCGCCTCCGCTTCGGATGGCAAAGCGTTGGCCCGATACAAACTTGACAGCAGCCCGGTTTTTGACGGCATGGCGGCGGCTTATGGTCGGCTCTATATGGCGACCGAAGATAGCCGCGTTTTATGTCTGACAGGCACATCGGTAGCATCCAAATAAGGGGAAGAACTCATGAGAAGAAGATGTTGGCTCTATATCGTCCTGTTTGTCTTATGTATGAACTCAACGGCAATCACTCAACCGCTTGCCGAACAGATTCTGAAAGCGACGGATTTCAACGGAGGTCTGATTGTTCACATTGGCTGCGGCGATGGGAAGCTCACGGCCGAGTTATTCACGGAGGTCAATCGCTTCGTTCACGGTCTGGATACGAAGGCCGAGAATATCGAGAGCGCGCGGGAATATATCAGGTCGCGCGGCCTTTATGGTCCGGTGTCGGTCGATGTCTTCGAGGGCATGGAACTGCCGTACGTCGATAATCTTGTGAATCTTGTCGTGGCCGAAGATCTCGGCGACGTTTCAAGGGCCGAAGTGCTTCGCGTGCTGGCGCCGGGCGGGACATTATATGCCAGGCAAAACGGTCATTGGCGAAAGACCGTCAAGCCGTGGCCCGTAAACGTTGACGCGTGGACCCATTACCTTCATGACGCCAGTGGAAATCCGGTCGCTCATGATGATTTGACCGGCCCGCCGCGGCACCTCCAGTGGACCGCCTCACCGCCTTATACGCGCAGCCACGAGCACATTCCGAGCCTCTACGCGCTGGTCTCGACGGTCGGACGGATTTTTTATATCGCGGACGAGGCTTCCGTTGCGTCCGTCCGACAGACGCCCAAATGGCAGCTTGTCGCCCGCGACGCTTTTAACGGCACGTTGCTCTGGAAAAAACGCATCGACATGTGGTTTCCCCACATCGTCAATTGGGGTCAGGCACCTCAGCAACTTCAGCGAAGACTCGTGGCCGTTGACAATCGCGTCTATGCCACTCTCGGTCTGCATGCGCCGCTGACGGCTGTGGACGCCGTGACGGGAGAGGTCTTGAAGGTTTACGAGAATACCCTGGGTACGGATGAAATCATCCTCCATGAGGGGACGTTGCTTCTGGTCGTTCGAGATATTACCCAAAAACGAACCGACGAACTGGCTAAATGGGCGCTGCTTGTCAGGCAAGACGACAGTCCTGTTTATAAGCGAGAATCCGCCGAGTCGCTGGTCAAGCAGCTTCGTTCAACCGAAACAAGGACCGCCAAGACGATTCTCGCTCTCGATGCCGAGACGGGACGTTTGCTCTGGAAAAAAGACGGCGCGGACGCTTCCGGTCTAAGGACGAATAGTCTGTGCGCCGAAGGGGATCGCGTGTTCTACCAGAACGGAGGAGGCATCGTCAGCCTCGACCTGGAAAGCGGACAAGAACAGTGGTCCGCATCCTCCGGCCCTTTGCGCTCGGTGTGTGATGGAATGATCTATTGTGCCAACGGAAAGACCGTCACCGCCCTATCGGCGCAGACCGGCCAAATCCGCTGGACCCAACCTTCGTCCTTAACTCAGGTTCGGGACGTATTCGTCGCCGGCGGGGCGCTTTGGATCGGCGGTTTCAAGCCGTTTCCGACAAAAAGGGGACCGTCGTGGGGTCCGTATTTCGCAACGCAGCGCGATCCGGCCACCGGTGAAATGCGCATGCACATCGAGCCCGAGAATCCGGGGCACCATCATCGATGCTACAGCAATAAGGCGACCGACCGCTACATCCTCGGCGGCAGGCGGGGGACCGAGTTTATCGATCTTAAATCGGGCGAGGTCCTGTGGAATAGCTGGGCGCGCGGCGTCTGCAAGTACGGCGTCATGCCGTCCAATGGGCTACTCTACGCCCCTCCCCACGCCTGTGGGTGCTATATGGCGGCCAAGCTGATCGGCTTCAACGCCCTTACTGCAGAACGGAAGACGGAAAACCGAAAACCGAAAACGGAAAGATTGGAGAAGGGGCCCGCCTACAATAGAATACGAGAAACGAGGGAAAGGAGACGAGGGGCGAGACAGTGGCCTGCGTACCGTTGCGATACACAGCGGAGTGGAAGTACCAGAATGGCGGTGCCCGCCAACCTGCGCCAAAAGTGGCAGGTGAACGTTGGACGTAAGATTACAGCCCCTGTTATTTCAGAGGGCAAGGTCATCGTCGCTTCTGTGGACGAGCATAGCATCACGGCGATAGACGCCGATTCCGGTCGGATCGGTTGGCAATTCACAGCCGGGGCGCGAATCGATTCGGCCCCGACTCTGTATAAGAATCGAGTGATTTTCGGCTGCCGGGATGGTTATGTGTATTGCGTCCGAGCATCGGACGGCGAGCTAAGCTGGCGTTTGCGAATCGCTGGAGATGTGCGGCGGATCGCGGCCTGCGGCCAGCTCGAATCCCCGTCGCCGGTCATTGGGAGCGTGCTGATCCGAGATGGCGTTGTGTACGCCACGGCGGGTCGATCCTCATACCTGGACGGCGGGATCGCACTCTATCGACTCGAAGCCGAGACCGGTAGGATTCTCTCAAGCACGCCGATCTACAGCCCCGATCCCGAGACGGGAAAACAACCTCCGCACACCGCCCCGGCCTTCATGCCCGGCGCCCGGGCGGATATTCTCAGTTCAGACAACGACTGTATTTATCTTCGCGACACGGTGTTTGATAAAGGAGGTGTCGCGCTCAAGGACGGGAAACCGCACTTGTTTACGTTGACCAATTTTCTGGACGGTTCGTGGCCCCACCGTTCTTACTGGATCTTCGGGACGAAGCTTTCCGTCTCGACCGGTTGTAGCGGGCGCGACAGGAATTTGATTTATGGCCGGTTGCTCGTCTTCGACGAATCAACCCTCTACGGCTACGGCCGTAAACAAATCCATTGGTCGAACCAGCTACAGGATGGCATGTACCGGCTGTTTGCTGTAAACCGCGGCCGGCAAAAACCCCAGTGGGAGAAACGACTGAAAATCCGAGTCCGGGCGATGCTTAAGGCGGGGGACGTATTATTCACAGCCGGCCCGCGCGCCGAGACGGGCGTTTGGTCCCTCGATAATGAAAAAGACGCCGGGACTGTGGTTATGGCGGTCTCGGCTAAGGATGGTTCCGAATTGGCACAGTGCCCGCTCGATGCGTCCCCGATGTTCGATGGCATGGCGGCGGCGTATGGACGACTCTACATTTCGACCGAGGACGGCGCCGTGCTATGTTTAGCGGAATAGATATGGATGAAACAAGGAGATAAGAAATCATGAAAAAACAGTCTTATATTGCTCTGTGGGTATTGTGTATCTTATTGACGGCTCATGTGTCGAGGGCGGGACGCCCTCGAATCGCGGGCAGGATGCCCGCGACACGAGCCCGGCAGATTCTGGATGCATGCGGCGTCAGAGGCGGCCTCGTCGTCCACATCGGGTGCGGCGGTGGCACGCTGACGGCGGCATTGCGCGCCGACGACCGTTATCTGGTTCATGGCCTTGACACGAATGCCGGTCAAGTGGAAGAGGCGCGCGCCCATATCAAGTCACTCGGTCTTTATGGCCCGGTGTCGGTTGATTGTCTCGACGGTCGGCGGCTGCCGTATGCAAACAATCTTGTAAACCTCGTCGTGGCCGAAGATCTCGGCGGCGTGCCGATGAGTGAGGTCATGCGGGTGTTGTGTCCAAACGGCGTGGCCTGCATTCAGAAGGGTGAGACGTGGTCCAAGACCGTCAAACCGCGGCCGGACACGCTGGATGAATGGACGCATCATCTGCACGATGCCGGCGGCAATCCGGTGGCGAGCGATCGGGCCGTCGGTCCACCTCAACATTTGCAGTGGACCGCCGGGCCGTTGTGGGCGCGAAGCCACGGCTGGACGCCGAGCGTCAGTGCAATGGTCTCGGCCGGCGGGCGTTTGTTCTGTATTTGCGATGAGACGCTTACGTGCGTGGACGGAACCGTGCCGAGTAAGTGGAACGTCGTAGCGCGGGATGCCTTTAGCGGCGTTTTGTTGTGGAAGTGTCCCATACCCCAATGGGGCTCGGTGGAATTTAGCGGTACGCCCAACTCGGGTCAGGGTGTTGCCAGCGTGGGGCGGTTTACCATGCCGACGCACGTCGGTAAGCGCTTGGTCGCCATAGATAACACCGTATATGTCACCCTCGGGCCCGCGGCCCCGGTGACGGCGCTGGATGCGGCTACCGGCAAAGTGAAACACGTCTATACCGACACCGTCAACGCGGACGAAATCCTCTATTCCGACGGGCGGCTTATCGTTTCGATCAATCCGTCCGAAAGATCCGCCAACACAATGATACGAAAAGACCAGGCTCCTCCCGTCGTGCCCGGCAAGCAGGTTTGCGCCGTGAATCCCGGGACCGGCCACATGCTCTGGAAACAAGGCCCGTTGACAGGTATCCGCGTCGGCCAGACCCAGGACCCGTCCGGCCGGCTCGAATTGGCGGCCGGCGACGGCAAGGTCTTCTTGCTGACGTCCGGCGCGATTGAGTGCCTGAGCGCGACCTCCGGCGAAAGACTCTGGAAAATCAATCGCCCTGCACTTCCGGAGACTGCTGTGCGGCGGATGGGCTTTTCGGGGATGTTCGAATACCTCCTGACGGTCATGGTCTATCACGACGGCGTCATCTTACTGGCTCAGCCGGAGCCGAACACACATCATACGTATCATACCATGCCGGGCACGCTCTACGCCTTCGACGCCGAAGACGGCCGGGAAATGTGGAAGCGCAGTTACGGCGGCTGGGGCCATTGCACGCCGCCGGACGTGTTCGTCGCGGACGACGTCGTCTGGACCCACGTGAATGCGGAGACCGAATTCGGTTCCGTATGGGGCAAAGGCTATAAAGCGAAGGATTCGAGCATCGTCGATTACCGTATCCAGGCGCTCGAGCTGCGCACCGGAAAGCTAATCAGAGAGCTTTCGACCAAAGAGATATTCAACGTCGGGCACCATCATCGGTGCTACCGCAATAAGAGCACCGAGCGCTTCCTTATGTCGTGCCGGCGCGGCGTGGAATTTGTGGATTTATCGAGCGGAGACAATTATCAAAACCATTGGGTGCGCAGCGGCTGCCTGCTCGGATACCTGCCCTGCAACGGCCTGCTCTACGTCACGCCCCACCCGTGCGAGTGCTACATCACCGCCAAGATCACCGGCTTCAACGCCCTGGCGCCTGCTCGGCAGAAGACAGAGGACAGAGGATTTAAGACAGAGAAATTGGTCAGAGGCCATGCCACCGCAACGATCTCAGATCTCAAATCTCAGATCTCAAATCATAACGAGTGGCCTACCTATCGGGGCGATTCCTGCCGAAGCGGTACGACGGAATCGAGGGTGAGTACAGATATGAAGGAGTCCTGGCGATTTGATATCGGTGCCCGGCCGAGCGCTCTTGTGGTCGCCGCAGGCAAAGTGCTTGTTGCCGGTGTGGATGCCCATACCGTTTACGCGATAGATGCCGACGACGGCACGAATCTCTGGGAGTACACAACAGGCGCCCGCGTGGATTCCCCGCCCACGGTCTACAATGGGCTTGCGATCTTCGGCTCGGCCGACGGGCGGGTTTACTGTCTCCGCGCCGCCGACGGGGAACTTGTGTGGCGCTTTGACGCGGCGCCGGATCATCGCCTTGTGACGGCATTCGGCCAGTTGGAATCGCCCTGGCCCGTGCCCGGCAGTGTCCTCGTGCACGATGGGCAGTGTTGGTTCGCGGCCGGGCGCGCCTCGCACCTGGATGGCGGCATCCATGTATATGCTCTCGATCCGATGACGGGCGAGGAACTATTTAATAAGACAATCTATAGCCTCGATCCCGATACGGGAAAGATGCCCGCTGAGACCGAGGGTCATACCATGTCCGGGTTGCTGAATGACATCCCGGCCACAGACGGCGCCAATGTGTTTATCCGACAGATGCAGATATTCTCTTCGGGTGCGCGGGGTGGCCGGCATCTATATACCACGGGCGGCTATCTCGATCCGACCTGGTTCAACCGGACGTTTTGGAAGACCGGCCAGGCCCAGTCCTCCGGTCTGATGGTTCTCGGCAAGGACGTCGTCTATGGCATGGAACTTTTTCCCGCGCGCAGCCGGGAGACGGTCTTCAAGCCCGGATCGAATCCCTATCGGCTCAGATGCCTGCCGTTAAAGCCGCAAGCCGGTATTTCCGCGGCGAAACGCCGTCGCCAGGGACCCAAACCGCTATGGGAGAATCGCCTCGGTATCCGCGTGACGGCGATGCTCCGTGCGGCGGATACGATCTTTGTCGCCGGCTCGCCGGATATCGTCGATCCGGACGACCCCCATGGCGCGTGGGAGGGCCGTAAAGGAGGCCTTCTGGCGGCGTTTTCCGCCCGTGACGGAGAGAAGCTGGCCGAACGCACGCTGCCGGCCCCGCCGGTCTGGGATAGTCTGGCTACGGCGTACGGGCGACTTTATGTCTCACTGGTCAATGGAGACGTGTTATGTTTGGCCAATAAATAAAGGGAACATGATTGTCTTTTGACTACCCCAAGTGAAAGGATTTAACGATGCGGCAGTTAAGACTTTTATTTGTTTTGCTCCTTATTCCGGGCGGCTGTGCTACGATTCAACCGCCTCAAACGCCCCAGATTCCCGTTGTTAACGTTTACCACGGCGTCGAAGTAACTGATCCGTATCAATGGCTCGAAGACTGGAATGACGAGCGGGTGCAGACATGGAGTGACGAACAAAATGTTTATGCCCGTCACGTGTTGGACCATTTTCCGTACGTGGAAGAGCTTCGAGAACGGATCACGGAGATCATGACGGCGGAGTCTGTAAGTTATTCTTCGTTGTGTCGACGCAAAGGGAGACTCTTTGCGATCAAGCGGCAGCCGCCTTTGGAGCAGCCGTTTCTGGTCGTTATGCCTTCCGTGGAAGAGCCGCAATCCGAGCGTGTTATCGTCGATCCGATGAAAATGGATTCCAGCGGTTCAACCGCCATCGATTGGTACGTCCCCTCCAACGATGGACGTTTGGTCGCTGTTTCGCTTTCGGCCGGCGGCTCGGAAAGCGGGGACGTACACATCTATGAGTCCGAGAGCGGCAAAGAGGTCGGAGAAGTGATTGTCCGCGTCAATGGCGGTACGGCGGGAGGCGACGTGGCCTGGACGCCGGACGGATCGGGTTTTTACTACACCCGGTATCCCCGCGAGGGTGAGCGGCCTGCGGAGGATATGGACTTCTACCAGCAGGTTTGGTTCCATCAACTGGGAACCTCGCCCGATGAAGATCGTTTTGAGATCGGAAAGGACTTCCCTCGCATCGTCGAGATCACTCTGGAAGTGAGCAGGCATTCCGGCCGGGTTCTCGTGACCACCCAGTATGGCGATAGCGGCCGTTTTGCCCTTTATGTGCATACGCCAAGCGGGCAGTGGAAGCGGATAGCCGATTATAACGACCAGATTGTCCAGGCAATATTGGGCACCGAGGACACGTTGTTTCTCATATCCCGCGCCGACGCCCCTCGGGGCAAAATCATGAAGCTGTCAGCTCCAGATTTTGATTTGGGAAAAGCAGAGGTCGTTGTTCCTGAAGGCAAGGACACGATCGTCTCCGACTTTTACGGCCATCCTCCGATAGTGGCTACGCCGACCCGTCTATACGTTACTTACCAACTCGGAGGCCCGTCGGAGATCCGTGTCTTTGACTACGAGGGAAATCGGCAAAGGGGACCTGCGACTCTGCCTGTTTCCAACGTAGGACAAATCGTCGCCGCAGAAGGTGACAATGTTCTGTACCAGAATTCGTCGTACCTTCAGCCGTCGGCTTGGTATATGTTAGACCAGGAAAAGGGGATAACGAAGAAGACGGCGCTTGTCACCCGCCCGCCTGTTGATTTTTCGGACTGCCAAGTCGTACGGGAATATGCCATTTCGAAAGATGGAACCCGCGTACCCGTCAACATCGTTCGGCGCAAAGGGATTACGCTGGATGGCTCGAATCCTGTATTATTGACCGGCTACGGCGGTTACGGCATCAACATCGAACCCGGTTTCAGCGCGCTGCGCCGCGTGTGGATCGACCAGGGGGGCGTTTATGCACAAGCCAACCTCCGCGGCGGCGGCGAATTCGGCGAGCAATGGCACAAGAACGGTATGCTCACAAAAAAGCAGAATGTTTTCGATGATTTTGCCGCCGCCATGCACCACATGATTGATTCCGGCTATACGACGCCCGAAAGATTAGCGATCATGGGCGGCAGCAACGGCGGATTGCTCATGGGCGCCATGATCACACAGCATCCGGAATTATGCCGGGCTGTTGTTTCCTTTGTTGGGATTTACGATATGCTCCGAGTGGAACTCGCGCCCAACGGGCAGTTCAATATCCCCGAGTTCGGCACCGTCAAAGACCTGGACCAGTTTCGCGCCCTCCACGCCTATTCGCCCTACCATCACGTCGAAGAGGGTACAGCCTATCCATCGATACTGTTCCTCACCGGCGCGAATGACCCGCGCGTCGATCCGATGCATTCTCGCAAGATGACGGCTCTTCTCCAGGAAGCGACGTCTTCGGACCGGCCGATTCTACTGCGGACCAGTTCCAAAACCGGTCACGGCCTGGGGACGCCGCTGAGTGAAAGGATTAATTCAAGCGTTCACTATCATGCTTTCCTGTTAAACGAGCTTGGACTACAATATCGACCGCCAAGACCTTGATCCGGTTAACTTCAGGGGAGATAGTGAATGCGTCGTAAGCTCAAAGGATGTTTGTGTATTTTCTTACTGACGGTGTGCAGTGCCGAAGTGAAGGAAAGCATCAGGCCGAGAGCCAGAGAAGCTGGGATCACTCCGGGCATTTTGTCGCCGGGCAAGCTCAACGCCATTACCGATGTGGATGGTGTTAAGGTCGGCCATGTGACGCTTATCGAAGGGACGGATATCCGAACCGGGGTAACGGCGATCCTCCCGCACGCTGGGAATCTTTTCGCCGACAAAGTCCCAGCGGCCGTTTACATCGGCAACGGTTTCGGTAAGCTGATGGGCTATACACAGGTGGAGGAACTGGGCAATATCGAAACGCCTGTTTTATTAACCAACACGCTGAATGTGGGGATCGTCGCCGATGGTGTCATCGAATACATGCTGAGTCTGCCCGGCAATGAGGACGTGCGGTCGATCAATCCCGTCGTCGGCGAGACCAACGACGGCTGGTTGAACGACATCCGAAGCCGGGCTGTGCGACAGCATCACGTCCGCGAAGCGATAGAAAAAGCGACCGGCGGGCCGGTTGAGGAAGGCTCGGTGGGGGCGGGAACCGGGACGCGGTGTTTCGGTTTCAAAGGAGGGATCGGCACTGCTTCGAGGCAATTATCTAAATCTCAGAACGACTATATCGTCGGTGTATTAGTTCAGACCAATTTTGGCGGAATCCTGACCATTAACGGCGCCCCCGTGGGCAGGGAATTGGTTGCGGAGGCAAACAGTGACAACGAAGGCGGCTCCTGTATGATTATCGTCGCCACCGACGCCCCGATTTTATCTCGGAACCTCAAAAGACTGGCCAAGCGGGCGGTGCTCGGCCTGGCGCGGACCGGCTCGGTGATGAGCAATTCCAGCGGTGATTATGTGATCGCCTTTTCAGCCGCGAAAGGGCGCCAGTTGCTGCCTAATAGTGAAATGAGCGTGCTCTTCCGGGCCGTCGTGGAAGCGACGGAAGAGGCCGTGTACAACTCGCTTTTCAAGGCGACGTCTGTCGTCGGCAGAGATAATCACTCGTGTGAGGCGCTGCCCATCGATAAGACCCTGGCAATCTGTCGCAAATACAACGTTCTTCAATAGACATAGTTCGAAAACGCTTTAAGGAGAATGGATGTGATCTTACGAAAGAGACGAGCGATTACGTTCCTGTGTACCTTGATATTCCTGTCAATCCTGCCGGGTTGTAAAGGCTTGTTGACGGAGAGCCATATCATCCGCCCGGCGAAATCTCTACCCGCCACGACGCCGTGGGATTTGACCGCGTTGAGCGAGCCTCCGGCGGTCGAATGGGCGGATCGAGAAAGCCCGGTGTGGTCGCTCTATTACACGGGGGAGCCTTACAAAGATCAACCGACGCGCGTCTTTGCTTATTATGCCAGTCCCGCGACACTAAATGTTGAGAAGAAAGGCGAAATTTTTCCCGCTGTCGTGCTGGTGCATGGCGGCGGCGGCACGGCCTTCGAGCAATGGGCGGAGCTTTGGGCTCGGCGCGGCTACGCCGCTATCGCGATGGACCTTGCCGGCTGCGGTCCCGGGCGTGAGCGACTCGCCGATGGCGGTCCCAATCAGAGCGACAACGAGAAATTCGGCGCTATTGACGAATCCCCCGAAAATCAATGGACGTATCATGCCGTGGCGAACGTTATCCTGGCCCATTCCCTCATTCGAAGCTTCGACGAGGTGGAGGCTGCTCGCACGGCGGTGACCGGGATCAGTTGGGGCGGATACCTGACGTGCATCGTCGCGGGACTCGATTCTCGTTTCAAAGCGGCGGTACCTGTCTATGGCTGCGGATTCCTTGACGATAATAGCGTCTGGCTGGGTCGTTTCGAGAAAATGACGCCGGAGCAGAAGGATAAATGGGTCCGGCTGTGGGATCCTTCTATGTACGTCGGATCGGCGGCGATGCCGGTGTTCTTCGTGAACGGTACGAATGATTTCGCGTATCCGCTCGATAGCTATGCCAAAACTTACGGACGTGTAAAAAGCGAACGTAATTTTCGCATTACGGTAAATATGCCGCACGGGCATGAGCAAGGCTGGGCGCCGAAAGAGATCGGGCTTTTCGTGGATCAGTATTTAAGCAAGGGTGTCCCGCTTCCGGGGATTATCAGCCCGAAGGTTTCTGATGGACAGGTTTGCGCCAAGGCTCAGAGTAAAACCGCCCTTACTTCCGCGAACCTGCATTACACGACGGGAACGGTCCCAATCAATAAGCTTGACTGGGAAACGGTGCCGGCGCGCGTTGAAGGCGGGGAAGTTATCGCGCCCGCTCCGCCGAATGACGCGACCATTTGGTTTCTCACGGTCACGGATGATCGCGGAGCGATTGTATCGAGTGAATTAGTATTCTCAATCGAGCCGAAATGATTATTAGTACGGAGTGTAGGATTATGACAGTAAGACGGCGTTTGAATTTGAGATATTGTCAGTTATGCTTAGTCGCGTTTTTGATCGCCGGGTTTGGCTGTACAGTAGCCTTCGCTGCGACAACAGGCTCCTGGGGCGATCAGGGCGACGGCACGTACAGAAATCCGATCCTCAACGCCGATTGCCCGGACGTTGATGTCGAGCAGCTCGGCGATACCTATTACATGATCTCGTCCAAGCAGCACATGTCCCCGGGTATGGTCATCCTCGAATCGAAAGATATGGTCAACTGGACGACCATCGGTCACGTGTGGGACAAGCTGTCCTGGGATCCGAAATACAACTGGGACCGTATGGACGGGTATCGGTACGGTGTCTGGGCCGGCGACCTGGCCTATCACGATGGGCGTTGGTATTGCTACCAGATCGACACGACGAACGGCCTCTATATGAGCAGCGCCCCGGACATTCGCGGTCCGTGGACGCCGCCGCACTTGATGCTCAAGAAGACGCGCTGGACCGATCCCGCCGTCTATTGGGATGACGAAGCCAAGCAAGCGTATCTGGTCTGCAACTTCGGACGCACCGGTCAAAAGAAAGGCAACGAAATGCGACTTTTCCGCATGAGCTGGGACGGACGGGAGTTGCTCGACGACGGCAAGGTCATTCATACCGGTATCGGCGCGGAAGCAGCCAAAATCTATCGCATCGACGGGCGATGGTACATCTTTTTCGCCCAGTGGTTTCGTCCTGATCCACGTCGGCCGGATGATCCCGCGGCGGACAAAGGCGACCGCAAGCAAATGGTTTTGCGTTCGAAGACCGACAGCATCTACGGCCCGTACGATTTGAAAGTCGTTTACGAGCGGGGCAATGGTGTGATTCGCAGTTGCTCCCAAGGCGCGCTGATGAACGCCCCGGACGGCAAATGGTGGTACACGCACCAGTTGATCCAGAATATCTCCGCGCCGTTCCAGGGTCGCCCGCAGATGCTCCAGCCGGTCGGGTGGATCGACGGCTGGCCGATGATCGGCAAGGACATCGATGGCGACGGGGTCGGCGAACCGGTCCTGCACCACGCCAAGCCGATCAGCGGGTTCCCGATCTCCGCTCCTCCAACCGACGACGAGTTCGATGCACCGAAGCGCGGTCCACAGTGGGAATTCAATCACAACCCACGTGATAGTCACTGGTCGCTCACGGAACGGCCCGGCTGGTTGCGATTGAAGGCCTCCGTACCGGTCGATTCGGGCGGATTCTGGGGGGCGTGCAATACGATCAGTCAGCGAATCATGGGGACAGGAGCGGGGAAAGCCACGGCCAAGTTCGATCTTTCAGGGATGAGCAAACACCAACGGGCCGGATTCGTCCGTTTTGGCGGGATCTATCATCTGTTGGGTGTTCACGTCGATGCAAAAGGTGTCAAACGCCTGTTTTTCAATGCCAATGGCACAATCACCCAAGGACCAGAGATCGAAGCCAATACCCTTTGGATCCGGACCACCAACGACGGCGATCAGGCCCGCTTCGCATTTAGCACCGACGGAAAAACGTTTGAAAATTTCGGATCCGTCTTTACCCTAAAGTTCGGCAAGTGGACCGGCGACCGGCTGGGGTTCTTCTGTTGGAACGACAAGGAAAGCGCCGGCTATGTGGACATTGACTACTTCCACTACGATTACGACGGACCGAAACGATGATAACAACCGGATGGAAATCGCATTTGAATCAGCTACGATGCCGAGGTTTACGTTTCACATGTCAAAATGAGGGACCGGACCCAAGTGAGCTCGGAGAGTATGATTCCCATGAAAGAGAATTCCGGGAGCGATTAACGTTCCTCTCGTCTCCGTCCATATCGACCTCGACCTCGTTTGAGCCCGGGGCCGCAACGGCGAGGACCGGCCGTATCGGAGGGACCGGGGATAATTTCTACGGGACCCCCCTTGATGAGCAGTGCCTTTCCGTTAACCAGGGCGTCGGCGATCTTTTTATGCGCGGATTCGAGGATTCGACCGAGCGTCTGGCGCGAAACGCTCATTTTCTCCGCGGCGTCGGCCTGATACAATCCCTCGAGATCGGTCAGGCGGATCGCCTCGAACTCATCGACGGTTAAGGTGACCTCCTCCAAAACCGACAGAGGAATTCCCCGCGGCTTGTAATAATTCGTCTGTGGCAACTGCGCCACCCGTCTGCAATGTCTCGGTCTCGGCATAGCGTCGAATTTTGGATTTACGATTTTCGATTTATGATTGTCTGACGGCTCTCAACTTGTACCCTACACATCATGTCGCATTCATGATTCATCATTAGCCTCGCAGTTTTTGCTATATTCCTCCAGGAGGGCACACAGGGTCATTACGGCCAGCTTCGCACAATGTTTGTTTTCTTCCGGCAGACCTTCGAAATATTGGTCCACATCCTCCGGCCTAATAGCGAGCGCCTCTTCGATGCTTTTTCCCCTGGACGTCCTCGTCACGTAACTGGCGCACGCGACGGTAAATCCACAGCCGTCGGTGAGAAACTGAATCTCCCGTATTCTTCCGTCCTGCATACTCAAAGACATCTCGATCGTATCTCCGCAGACGCCCGTGATGCGAACGTAGCTGTCCGGGCTCTCTATCCTGCCGATATTCGCGGCGTTGAAAAGCTCCTCTTTCAGCCGTGGCGAGTAGCCCGAAAAAATGGCGTCCTGAAGTTTCTTGGCTATGTCATCGATGTTGTCTGCCACTGATTTTCAGCCTTTGCTTCTTTAAATGCGTATCTGCCTGCCCGCGGAACAATCAAAATACGCCTTGGGAAAAGCACGTCTCATTTCTTCGACCGCGCTAACACCCGTGCAATGAACCGGCCCTATTTTCTTCGGACCGTAATCCCGAAGTGCGGCGATGGTTTTTTCAATTCGCGTCGAGTCGGCGTTGATGAGGTGCATCCCGCCCATGACGGCGTGCAACGGTTTCGTCGGGTAGAGGTCTGAAATTCGTTGCAGCGTATTCACAACGCCTGCGTGAGCGCACCCCAATACGACAATCAGCCCTTTCGTTGATTCGATGAACAACGCCTGATCGTCTAACATGGGGTCGGGTTCCCGGCAAGCGTCATCGAGGAAAAACGGCCCGCCGACATCTTCATAGTCGTTGACACGCGGCACTTGCCCGGTGATGCCCATGCCGTCAAACACTTGCATCGTCGATTCCGTCCAGACGATTTCCCGATGACGAATCGCCTGCCTGGCCGAGTCCGGCATGCCGATGAAACGTGCCGGACCTCTGCTTTGACTAAACTTCGGCGCTATGGCGGCCGGGTGACAATAAAGACGTGCTTTGGGAGCCATACCGAGTACCGTTGATAATCCGCCCGTATGGTCGTAATGGCCGTGACTGAGTACGATGGCATCGGCCAGAGCTAAGTCGATGCCGAGTGCCGCAGCATTATGAATGAGAAGATCGGTCTGCCCCGTATCGAAAAGAATATGCTTGTGGCCGTAGTCGATCCAGAACGATAAGCCGTGCTCGGCCGACAATCCCGCATCGGACGTCATGTTTTCAACCAACGTTGTAATGCAAATGTCCGTTTTCATAAGACGTTCATCGTGTTGTGGCACAACAGGGCGCGCCTGTTCTTCTCAGAGAATCAATGGTCGCATATATTTTGCCCTGTTTCGAGCGTGTTATCCAGAAAAGCGGATGCCAGCTCTTCAACGGATTGTTCAGGGGCGCCGACGACGACTTTGATCTTGTTCTGAGTAAAAAGCTGCTGGGCGCGCTGGCCCATTCCCCCGGCGATAATAACGTCGGCCTTTTGCTCGCCGAGCCATCGGGGCAGCGCGCCCGGCTCGTGGGCCGGCGGCTGTAATTTTTCTACGCCGGCAATCTCTCGGGTTTGCTCGTTGACGTCCACTAACGCGAATTCCTGACAGTGGCCGAAATGGGCCGACAGTTTTCCGTTGGTGATTGGAATGGCGATTCTCATTGTACTTTTATTCTCCTGTTTACTCTCTTGATCTTGCTTGTCATTTTGTGAGGTATCGGCTTGAAGGGGAGGGCCGGCTTTAAGCAGCGGCTCGAACGCCGAGCGCATCGCCTCGGCGGTCGGATTCGGACGGCGGCTATCGACGAACGGCGCGCCCAAATCACACGCATGCGCCAGGGCGGGATCTATCGGAATTTTACCTAAAAACGGCACGCCGAAATCGTCGGCCATCTCCCGTCCCCCATTGCCCGCGAAGACCTCTATCGGCTGATTGCAGTGGGGGCAGACGAAACCGCTCATATTCTCAATCACGCCGAGCACGGGAAGGTTCAGTTGCCTGCAGAAGGTGATGCACTTTTTCACGTCCACGATAGCGAGCTGCTGGGGCGTCGTGACAATCACGGCCCCGTCGATTTGTCCGAGCAGTTGTGCGATGGACAATGGTTCATCCCCCGTCCCGGGCGGGCAGTCCGTGACAAGATAGTCCAGATCACCCCAGCAGACGTCTGTGACGAATTGTTTGATGACGTTATGTTTCATGGGGCCGCGCCATATCAGGGCGTCCGCGTCATTGTGCAACAGAAAACCGACGCTCATGACCTTCAGCGTATCGCTGTAAGCGGCGGGCATGATCTGGTCCCCGACGGCCTGCACCTTCATGTGTTCGAGATGCAATAGTTTCGGGATGCTCGGCCCGTGAATGTCAATATCCAGCAGTCCGACCTGTTTACCCTGCATCGACAGCCAGACGGCCAGGTTCACGGCCACGCTGCTTTTGCCGACGCCCCCTTTGCCGCTCAAAACCAAAATCCTATGTTTCACGTTATCCATGTTTTCTCCTTTTTCTTACAGTGTTCCCAAGACCGATTCCCATAGGGATACGATCTGGCCCCTGAGGCGGCCGTTCGAGTATTCAACGACGCTCTGCGCGGCGATCTGGGCTTTTGTCACCGCCGGATCGTAGGCGATCTCGCCGGCGACGGTCAGGTTCCGCGAACGCGCTTCGTTTTTGATATCCTCTGTGATACTTGGATTAATATCACATTTGTTGATACAGATCGCCGTGGGGATATTGAAATGTTTCGCGAGCTCGGCGACCCGGTTGAGATCGTGCCGGCCCGAAAGGGTCGGCTCGGTGACGACCAAGACCAGGTCCGCCCCGGTGATCGAGGCAATCACCGGGCACCCGATGCCCGGCGAGCCGTCCACAACGATTAGTTCTTTGTTTTGCTCGGTGGCGATGCGTTTGGCCTCTTTTCGTATGAGACTGACCAGCTTGCCGCTGTTTTCCTGGGCGATTCCAAGCCGGGCGTGAACCATCGGCCCGAACCGTGTCTCCGACAAAAACCACTGGCCGTTCACGGCTTCTTTGAATTCGATCGCGTTCACCGGGCAAAAGTGAGCGCAGACGCCGCAACCCTCGCACGAGATGGGATCAATCGTATACGTTTTTTCGACAACGTCGTTGCCGGGACCGTTAAACATCGCCGCATCGAATTGGCAGACGTCCTCGCATCGACCGCAACCGATACATTTATCCGTCAGAATAGAGGCTAATTTGCCCCCGCTGAAGTCGGTGGTGCGTTTCACCTCCGGCTTCAAAATGAGATGCAAGTCCGCTGCGTCCACATCGCAATCGGCCAGCACGGCATTCTTCGCAAGGGCCGCGAACGACGCAACGATGCTTGTCTTGCCCGTTCCTCCTTTACCGCTTATGACAACCAATTCTTTCATAGAGTTCTCTCGATCAAGCTCCATACGTGATGGGCTTCATTTTGGACGATGTCGGCCACGCTCACTTCTGCTTACGAATGGATCGCTATTCACTCCTATACGGGCTTGGTCCCAGATCTTTCAGCGTTCCGGTCATTTCATTGGCAACCTTTGCGAACTTGGGGCCTTCAGACGCAGAGATCCATTCAAGCCTGAAGCGTTCATCTTCCAGGCCAAAATCTTCAAGCATAAGCTGAATGGCCTCCGCTCTCTGTTCCGCCCTTTTATTGCCATCCTGGTAGTGACAATCGCCAATATGACATCCACAGACAAGAACGCCATCCGCATACCCATTGGTGAGAGCATCCATGATAAAATTCGGATGCACCATCCCGGTACACATGGCGCGGATGATGTGCACGTTGGCGGGGTATTGCATTCGTGCCGTGCCGGCCGAATCCGCAGAGGCATACGAGCACCAGTTACAGCAGAAAGCAATGATGACAGGTTCATAATCGTCAACCATTTCAAACCTCCACAACAGCTTTGATCATTTCCTCAAAATATTCGGGCTTAAAATGCCTTATGAAAATGCCCTTCTTCGGACATGTGGCCATACAAACGCCGCATCCCCGGCATACAGCTTCGTTGACCTCCACCGTCTTTTTGATACCGCTATCGACGGTCACATATTCAATAAGGGATATGGCATTGGAGGGACAGGGATCGATACAGTAAGCACAGCCATCACAGTATTCGTCCACCACGAACGAGACCGCCGGCGACTTGACAAGCTCCTGCTTTGAAATAATCCCGGCGGCACGAGAGGCCGCCGCTTCGCCATCGACAACGGCATCAGGAACGCCCATCGTCTCCCTCGCCGAGCCGCACCTGAAGACGCCTTCCGTGTTGCAGTCGAGCAGGTTCAAAATGCCCAGCATTCCAACAAAGAAACCGTTCTCATCTCTTTGCAGAAGCAAATCCTTCTCGAAGTTGTCCACCTCTGAATCTGTGGTGAATGGGGCTTTTGTGGCGACCACGATGGAACCGATCTGAACCTTTTCCGTCCCATCGGGCGTTACGATTTCTACTTCGAAGTTGCCGACAAAACCTTCCGCTCTTCCGATCTTCGATTTGGTGAAGACCGTTATCTTTTCATTTCGGGCCAATTCATGGTTAAGCTGCTTGACGAACGGATGATCGTTGTCTTCAACGTCTTCGAGACGATCCTTTTCTTCGACCAGATAGGCATGCAAATCGGCCTCGGCAAGTTTCAGTGCACAGGCAATCCCACCGGGGCCTCCCCCGATGACCAGGCACGCCGGAGTGACAGGGACGTGGATCGCATCCAGAGATTCGAGCAATGAGGCGCGTTTGACTCCCATTCTCATAAGCGTTTTCGCTTTCTCCAGAGCTCTGGTCTTATCCTTTGAATGGACCCACGTGCACTGATTGCGCAGGTTGACGATTTCCACGAGGTAACGGTTCAGGCCGCCCGTTTCCGCGTGAAGCGAGAAAAGGTCTTCGTGGGTTTTTGGAGAACACGCCCCCAGTACCAGCCGGTTAAAATCTTTCGTTTTCAAAAGCTCCTTGATCTTGACACCATCACATCCGAAGGGAGTTACTTCGACGTGCTCGACGTTGGGTAATGACCGTGTATAGTCCACCAGCTCATCTATATCCAAAAGCCCGGCGATGTTTTTGCCGCATTGACATATCACGACGAGAATGGCCGGTTCGTCTTGAGGATCTACAGGCAATAGCTCTTTCGGAGGCACAGCCGTGATGTCTTCGCCTCTTTCAGGGGCAAGGAGCGAAGCGGCATGAGACGCCGCCGCACACGCCTGAACAATCGCGTCGTCGATGCCCTTGGATGCCCGTACGCTGCCGCAAATGAAAATACCTTCTCTCGAGCTTTGAATCGGATGAACCTCCTCTGCTTTTTCCCCGACAAATCCGGATTCATCAAGCTCCAATCCTATTTTCTCTGCGAGCTTTCTTCCGCTTTCCGTCGGCTTCAAGGGCGGAACCAGGACCAGCATCTCCGCTGTCATCGTTTCATCGCCGAAGGATATTTCAAGATGACCGTCTGTCTCCTGAACGGAAGCCGCGTTGTCTGTTTGAATGAAACGGATATTGGATTCTTGGGCGTCCTGATAAAAATTCTCATAGCTTTCTCTTCGAGGAACGTGATTCCCATGCAGGACGGTCACGGCGGCATTCGGATTTCTTTCGATCGTTCCTAAAGACTGAGCCGCCGCGGTCATAAAACCGACGGGAGACTGCTGATCCAATACATACCAGCACACAGACCGGGGTTCCCGCCCGTCATCGCACTTGACAACACCGCTCGTCGGCCCCAGTCCGGAAAGCAATCGCTCATATTCGAGGCCGGTGAGCACGTTGGGGAGTTGAGGATAGCCGTAGGCGTCCAGCCGTTCGGATTTATCTTCCTTCATTCCCGCGGCAAGGATGACGGCGCCGACATGAAATTCCACCGTCTGCGGTTTCTGGTCAAAGACAATGGCTTCCGGCTTACAGGCCTCGACACAGGGCGGGACGTCTTTGTGTCCACATTTGCCCTCGGTGATGTACTTACATTTCTCAGGATGTATCAAGGCCTTTCGCGGCGGAAACGGGGAATAGAAGGAGATCGCTTTAGAAACGCCCCGTCCAAAGTTGAATTCCATCGGGATCCCGCCCACGGGGCACACGGGAAAGCAGTCCGTGCAGGCCGTGCATTTGGCAGGATCGACATATCTTGGTTTCTTGGTGACTTTGACCTTAAAATCCCCCGGTTCGCCTTCGATGCTCTCCACATCTGCAAATGAGACGATGGTCACGTTCGGATTGCTGGTCAGCTCGAGCATCTTGGGCAGTATGGTACAGGTCGAGCACTCATTCGAGGGAAACATTTTGTCGATCTGAGCCATCTTTCCGCCGATCGTGGGTTTTTCTTCGACCAGAATCACCTTGAACCCCTGATTCGCAAGCTCGGCACTTGCCCGCATCCCCGCCGGGCCGGCTCCAACAATAAGTACGGATCCTTTCATAATGTCTGACCTCCTTCTTCGAGTACGATTTCAGTGACAAGTCTCCGTGTGTAAACCAAGTATGTGTCGTTTTCCTCCACACACGTTGACTCAAAGCCATCTTCCTCATAGTGGGTCATTTTCCGGCGTGCTTCGTCTTCGGTCGAGTAATGACCTTTATCCCACATAAACTTCTTACCGTCTATCTTTTTGGCTACGTCCGGCATCGTTAGGCCTCCTAAGATTAGTGGTGACTCGTATCATGTTCTTTGGACTATGTGAGAAACGTTCATTTCGATGTTGCCTTTTCCGATCTTTATGGGTTTCGGATACCTTTTATCGCGTCGAAACTGACTCCGGGCGATTTATCGTTTTCGAATACACGTGCTCCTTATTGTCAATAGGTGTCCATTTCAATCGACGATCACGTTCTTTTTCGGGTTTTACCGGAGTGATGGCCGCATTTTATACGCTGCACATCGAGATTTCAAATCCCAAATGATTCTTTTCGTGAATTCGTCATCGCCTCGTTTCATGACGGTCTGTCTTCGCGCGTTCCAAATAACTATAAACGCCAAGAAACTCCTTTTTGTAATCGTCTAATACTTCCACAATCATCTGTCCGGACGAATAGGCTTCGGCAATACGCCGGTCGTCCGGCAGTCGGAAAGCGATCTCAACGGCCTCGGCCTCACAGTATTTCTCAACTTCGTCGTCGCCGATGCCGTCCCGGTTAATCACAACGGCGAAAGGAAGATCCAATTCGCGCACCAATGCTACGGCTAATTTCAAATCATTCAGGCCGAACGGCGTCGGCTCAGTGACGAGCAGGACGAAATCCGTTTCTTTGAGCGCCTCGACAACCGGGCAGGACGTTCCCGGGGGAACATCGAGGATGGCCAGAGTCTCCGGGCGTATGTGTTTCTTAACTTCCTTTATCAGGGTCGGGGTGCGTACGTGGCCGACGTTCAATCGGCCGCTTACGAAATCGATGCCGCCCGCCTCGCCGCATTCGATCGCGCCGATCTCCAGCGGTTTGGGCGTGATCGCGTCATCGGGACAAACGCGGAGGCAACCGCCGCACGAGTGGCAAAGCGGCTCGAACGTCAGCACGTTCTCTTTAATGCAGACGATCGCGCCGTACTGGCAGATTTGTCCGCACTGACCGCACGCCGTACATTTTTCTACATCGACCTGCGGCACGTCGACCGTCACCTGCCGGCTGGTCATATTCTGCGGCTTCAGGAAGATATGGCCGTTCGGTTCCTCGACATCGCAATCGAGATACTGAACGTTCTGTCCCGCATCGCGGGCCGTCCGGGCGAGATTCGCCGCCACCGTGGTTTTACCCGTCCCGCCTTTGCCGCTGGCAACAGCCACAACAAAGTCGTTCAGCATGTTACTTATCCATCCCAAAATGAGATTGGACGTTCGGGCCGTCGGCGGCAGAGAGTTTCCCGTTTTTAAACAACGCCACGGCGTCGGCGACGGTCCCTGTCACTTCAGTGTACAGTGTGATGCCGGCGGCATCCAGCGTGCGCTGGGCGTTCGGACCGCAGTTACCGGTCAGCACCGCTTCGACGCCGGTGTCGGCTACAGCCTTGGCGGAGCTGATACCGGCGCCGCCGGCCGCGGCGATACTTGCATTTTCAACCACGCTGTGATCCATCGTTTCGGTCTCGACGATAATAAAACACTGCGCTCTTCCGAAACGCGGGTCCACCTGGCTATCCAGTGTTTCGCCCGTTGATGTGATGGCAATTTTCATAAACATCCTTTCGTATCTGGATTCCCGCCTTCGCGGGAATGGCAAGGAGGTACTGGTAGGGTGGGCAAATGTCGTTTTTTGCCCACGCGGATTTTTGTGTCACAACCTTGTCAAAACCGCGTGTGCAACAAGTTGCACACCCTACAATCCCAAAGTGATTCATCATTTATTAGCTTCGGCCTCAAGCTGTTCGATGCGCCGGTTGATTTGGCCGAGCGTCTCCTGGAAATATTCCGCCTGCTTTTTCAGACCGTCCAGTTCCTGTTCAGCCGTCGGAGTTGCCGGTCCGGCTTGAGGCGCGTACGGAGTCACAGGACCATCCCAGGCCGGGGCGCCCATCGGCGCTCTGGCCCAGCCGGGCAGACCCGTTGCATAGTACCCGTGTCTCCAGCCGCGACCGCCGCCCCGGCCCCAATACCCGCGACCGCCAACAGGATTCATATAACCCGGTACGGAATAGCCGGCACATAAACCGGCCGCTCTACCTGTCATCGGTCCCATCCCGGCGGGACCTGTTCCATCTCCTCTGGGCATTCTCTCAGCTCCTTTCTGCAAACCGCTTGTGGTTCGGTCCTGACAACACCAAACTGCCGATTTCACGGCCCAGATGCCGGGCCAGGACGCCACACTTCGGTCTCACTAAAAAGAATATGTTCTTGTCAACGTCGCTCAAGGTCTCATAATTGCCCTGCCCCTTGGCGATAATCAAATCCGATTCGTCGAATCGACGACGGAATGCTTCCGAGCAACTTTCCAAGATCGTGCCGGGCGCATCCGAGCCGTTATCGATCACTTCGACCAGGTCCGTAATCCCGGCGACCCGTGCATCTTCCCGAACTACATCATTTAGAATCGGCCCGCCTCTGACGGCGAAGGTTGTCTTTTCGCAAGGCAATTGCTCGATCAGCAAACGGTCGAAAACGATTTCACCGGCGTTGTCGCCGAGATAAAGAATCTTCTCCGCCTGTGCGATGGCGTGCTTGAACGTCTCCAGGCTGTCCTTATCCAGCGGATCCGTCAGGGACTCTTTAATGGTTCGTTCGACCTGGCTCGGCTCAACGGCCGAGTTCACACCGAAGTCGATGATATTACCCGCAATGGCTAATCGAACCGCGGTCTCTACAGGATCCGTCGAGGTATCCGTTCGCTGTCTCAGGTCGGGATACATTTCAAGAGCCAATGTGTTAAAACGATTCTTCACATCCAGATACGGATCGCTAACCCCGGTGATTTCACGGATGAACCGATGGATTCGCTGAGCCATCGCCGGAGGGCTTTGGCTCAGATCCATCTCGCTGGCCATGTGTAAAGCCTCGCGAAGGATTTTCTCGTGCAGATCCGTATCGTCCGTTATCATTCGGACCGAATCAAGCACCTGACGCACAAAACATGGAATACAATCGAAGTAAGTTTTCATACTTACTATTATGGGCATATGCCCATAATAGTTCAACAAAAAATTCACTTAAAGAAGAAAAATTTTCATCAGGGCATTTGGATCGGACCAGATATTGCTACAGCAAAAAAGAAAAAACGTGCAATTCGGGTGTTTCGCCCGTAAAATCGGCGCATTAGAAATGTGGGAACGACCTATGGAATGGAGAATATCATGAAGGAAGAAATGATCGCCGAAACAGTGTTGGAAACGAATATAGGACCTCAACAACCCAGTCGCGGCAAGGTTCGCGATATCTACGATCTGGGCGATAAGCTGCTCATCGTGGCGACCGACCGAATCAGCGCTTTTGACGTCGTCATGGCCAACGGCATCCCGTATAAGGGGATCGTTCTGACAAAGATTTCGCGGTTCTGGTTCGATTTTCTCAGCAACGATGTCGAGCATCACCTGATCAGCGACGATGTCGCAAGCTTCCCGAAGCCGTTCTGCGACCACGCCGATCAGTTAGCCGGACGGAGTATGCTGGTTAAGAAAGGCGACGTTCTACCCATCGAGTGCGTCGTGCGGGGATATTTAGCCGGCTCGGGCTGGAAAGAATACAAAGAAGCGGGAACGGTTTGCGGGCAGAAGCTCCCGTCGGGCCTGAAGCAATGCGAGAAGCTGCCGGAATTGATCTTCACCCCGGCCACGAAAGCCGAGCGGGGAATGCACGACGAGAATATCAGCTTCGAGCGGAGTGCGGAGATCATCGGCCAGGACGCGGCCGAGTACGTCCGTCAGAAGAGCATGGAAATTTTCACCCAAGCCAGCCGGTACGCCGAGACCCGGGGAATTGTTCTGGCCGATACGAAGTTCGAATGGGCACGCGTTGGCGGTCAATTCATCCTCATTGATGAGGTTCTGACGCCGGACTCGTCGCGGTTTTGGCCGGCGGACAAATACGAAGCCGGTCGAGACCAGGAGAGCTTCGACAAGCAGTTCGTCCGCAATTATCTGGAGAGTATCAACTTCGACAAATCAGGCCCCGGCGTCGAGCTGCCCGAAGGCATCCGGGCCAAGACCAGCAACAAATACATCGAGGCCTACGAGCGTCTGACGGGTAAGACGTTCGAGGCGTGAGTCCGGTGGCGCTTGAATAGAAACATCGTCAAATTCCACTGGATGCAGTTGCTGGCGCTGGCGGCGACCCACTTTGTCGTCGATTTGTTTGCGGGTATGCCTCCCGCGATTCTGCCGGCGATTCGCGGCGAGTTTGCCTTGACGTTATCCAGGGGCAGCTTCGTTCTCGTCGCGCTCTACCTCACCTGTAACGGCGTCCAGGTCTTTACGGGCCATGTGCGTTCGGGTCAGCGCCGACCGCTATTATTGCATATCGGCTTGCTCCTGGCTTCCAGCATTTGCCTGATACACCTTTTGCCCAGAGGATCGGGCGCCTTCCCGGCGATGTTTCTGCTGGCGGTCGTCAGCGGGGTTGGCATCGCGTTGGTCCACCCGGAGGCGTTGCGCGGCGTTCACCGGCTCAAGCGTATTCCGCCGGCGGTCAGCACCGCCGTGTTTATGGCCGGCGGCTTTCTCGGATACGCCAGCGGCGGGGCGGTCTCGACCCTGCTCGTTTCCCGCTTCGGATTTCAGGGACTATACCCTCTTATTGTGATTTCGCTGGTGGGTATCTCCATCGTTATTCTTTTGAGAGTGCGTTTAGCGGTCGAACATAGCAACGAGCAACGAGGGACGAGTGATGAAGGGCGAGCGCTAAATCGTCCATCCTCTCCCGTCCATCATCTATCGCTTCCGTTCTGGATCATCTTTACGATGGCGATGCCCGCGGCCGTCTCGACGACCCTTCTGTCCATCCTCTTGCCGACCGCGCTCAATGAGCTTGGCTTCAAATTGACGTTCGGGGGCTATTCCACGACGTTGTTCGGTTTGGGAGGGGCGGCGGGTTCGTTTATCTGGGCTCATATCGCTCGCAAAAAGGGCGAACTGTCCTGTACCGTCGTGGCTCTTTTTCTCACCCTTCCGTTCTTGTTGGCTTACTTAGTGCTGATCAAGTACTCGGCGGCGATATGGTTATTGTTCGGCGCCGGCTTTTGCACCGTTTCCGCCTACGCATTGATGATCACCTTATCGAGGCACGCCACGGGTCCGACGCTCGGTCGCCGATTGGGCGTGATGGTCGGCGGCACCTGGGCATTGGCCTATGTCATTTTTATGCCCATGGTCTCTATCGCCGAACATTATCATTTTAAGACGAACGCCATTTTGAAGATCGCCCCCTGGGGATATTTGTTCTCCGGTCTCATCGGCATTATTATCCTGTTGAAAAATCGCCGTTCGACTCGCACCTCCGGATTCGGTCCCTCGGCCGCATAAAAGACCTGAACGTTCATTTCAAGCGAGCATCCGGCTAACGCATTCCTTTTTCTTCCTTTTTGACAGATTCTTTTTACACATCGTACGATGTAGGGGGTTAATATTATATGAACTGAGCATGTTCAGGTTGTGTGAAATGTTGGAGCGTTGAAAATGGATCATTCTGAGCGTCTGGCGCTCTTTGAAGGAGTAAGGACCAGGTATTCGGCGTTTCTCACCTCGGTCCTATGGAAACTCACGGGCGATAAGGAGCTTTTCGCCGAGGCGACGCAATACGCGCTCTTGGGCATGTGGCGGCACGTGGAAAAGCTCGACGGCAAAAATGCCGGCGCATATATCTACCGGATTGCGTTGACGGCGAATTCCCGGGCCTGGCGAACCCGAATCGGCCGGAACGGCCAATTCAACCGAGACCGAATCGGCGTCGAGCCGGAGCCCAGCGAGAATATCCGCCGTATCGAGTTGACGGCAAAAGTAAGAAAAGCGATAAGCCGGCTGCCCGACAAGCAGGGTAGAGCCATTGTGATGCGATACCTTCAGCAGCATGATTACCCGGCGATTGCCGAAAAACTGCATTGCTCGCAAGCCGGCGCGAGGTCGCACGTCTCCAAAGCATTGGCGGCGTTGAAAAACAAATTAGTGTCTCTCGCTTAAATAGGAGTTTGGACCATGAGAGATAATATCGAAGACATCCTGCAAAATATCGGTGCCGAAGCGGTGCCGGACGATGTGCAGACAATCGCTCGGGAAACCTCCAATAATTTCAGCAGGTCGTTAACACAAACCGGACCATCGAGACAACCTATTTTATTGGAGACTCTTATGAAGAGTCGAATTTCAAAGCTATCTGCAGCGGCAGTGATATTGATAGGTATTCTCGTTCTGACTATTTTTTTCGTGGAAACGAACAAGGGTGTCGTTCTGGCCGGCGTCCTCGAGAGAGTCGAGCAGGTCCGGGCATTCATGTATAAAACGACCGTGGCGGGAAACGTAATAACAGTGACGGTATCTACCGAGTACGGCATGAAAATGGAAATGGACACGACCGATCCCAATACCGGTGAAAGTATAATCCAACAAACGTTTTTTCGGCCTGATGAAAAATTGGTGATTACGATTATGCCTGGGCAGAAGAAGTATACGCAAATGGAATATGACGATGCTTTTTTTGCCAGGTTGAGGAAAGAAAATAATGACCCGCGAGAAATGATAAAGCAAATTATGAGCAGCAAGTACACTGAGCTGGGTCGCTCCGTAATCGGCAGCAAAGAAGTCGAGGGTTTCCAGGCAGCCGATCCCACAGTTTTTAACGGTTTCGCGCAAGAAACAAATACTATTTTATGGGTGGATGTTGAAACGTGGCTGCCGGTACGTACCGAGATAGAATATATGAGCAACGATCAAGTGATGGCTTCTCTTGTCATTGACGATTACCAGTGGGATATTCCGGTTGTTGCAAGTGATTTTGAGCCGATTATTCCGGAAGATTTTACGTCTTTAACCAGGGACGCCATCAAAATGCCGAGCTTCGACGAAGAAGCTGCCCTCGAAGGTCTGAAAATAATCGCTGAAATATTCGGACAATACCCGAAAAACTTAAACCTGATGGACCTTATACAGATGTTCTTCGATCTGAGAGAGCGAGGGATTAAAGGCAATAAAGGCCTGATGGATGCGGGTTTGACATTAAAAGAAGAAATGAACCAGATGAAATCAGAACATATTCAAAAGGCGATGGAAATATTTGGGACTTTCCAATCCCTTGGTATGTTCTACATGACATTAGTGGAAGAGCAAAAGGAACCGATATATTACGGCGAGTCGGTCGGGCCAGAGGATGCCGATAGGGTCCTGATGCGGTGGAAGATTTCGGACAACGAGTATCGTATCATCTTCGGAGACCTATCCGTCGGAAACGTTACCGCCGAAGAATTAGCCGCGCTTGAGGAACCGAAGCCGTAATTTGCATTTTAAGACACCACTGTGTGAATACATCAGTCAAGTCTTCTGTATCATTGTTAAAGGGGATAGAAATGAACAAGAAAGAAATCATCATTGTCTTGCTGTTTCCATTTTCTACAGTTTTCTCTGCTACCTTACAGGTTCCGGAGGAATACGCTACCATTCGGGTCGCGATTGAAGCGGCCTCACATGGGGACCAGATTATCGTTGCCCCCGGTACGTATGCTGAAAACATCGATTTTGCCGGGAAGAATATTGTTCTCACGAGCAAGGATCCTAATGATCCTGAAATTGTAAATTCGACAATCCTTAAGCCCGGGCTTGTAGAGCAGGCCAAGGGACGAACCGTTGTGTACACAACCTCAGGTCCTGTGGTGCAGTTTACCCGGGGTGAAACCTCTGACGCGGTACTCACCGGCTTTACGATTACAGAAGGTGTGGGAAAGGCGATTGAAGACCAAGATCAGGAGTTTTTGTTCGGAGCAGGCATCTATTGCGATCGTGCAAGTCCCAAAATTGTTGGAAACATCATAACAAGTAACGGGAGTTTGAATTACCAGGAGGAATACACTGTTGGGGGAGGGATTTATTGCCAGAATTCAGACGCTGTAATTACAGGAAATCTCATCGCAGGTAATTACGCTGCTGAAGTGGGAGGCGTTTTCGCTAATGGGGGGCGGATTGTCATCACCCAAAACCGTATCGTGGGAAACGAGGCCGTTTTAATCGGCGGAGGATGTGCATTCAGTCAAGGTTTGGTGACCTGCAACGTTATCGAGAAAAACCGAGGTAATAATGGAGGGGGTGGTATCTTTCTGTTTGGACCGGGGACATTGACTCATAATACTATCGTGGCAAATTCTGCTGAAATGGGTGGTAATCTCTTTATATTCAACGGTGGACCATGCCAAGTCGCTAACAACATTATTGCGCGGGCTGAGAGGGGCGGTGGGATTCTCTGGCAGGGCGAGACTGAAGAGTGTGAAATTCGCTTTAACGCTATCTGGCAAAGCAATAAAAACGAGGCATTTCAGAAATTGATTTGGTCAGATCAGGATGGGACCTGGCTGGCGCCCATTGAGGATATCTGGGAGAAGCATGAAAATATATATGCAGAACCCGGATTCGTGGATCCAATGACCGGTGACTATCATCTGAGGCCGGATTCTCTCTGTATCAATACCGGGGATCCCCAGTACGTCCCTTTGGAGGGTCAAACCGATATGGACGGGGAGGACCGTGTCTATTCCTGGAGAACCGATATCGGTGCTGATGAATATGTGGGTTACATTTGGCCTGTTGCTCATGCCGGAGAGGATCGGCACATCCCTGAACTTAATGTGTGGGTGACGTTGGACGGCTCTGAAAGCCGGGTTCACGATCCGTGCATGGTACCGCAGTTTTCCTGGAAGCAGATTTCCGGCCCGGCTGTGGAACTGGTCGCTGCCCACACGGATCAGACGGAATTTCAGCCCAGGCAGAATGGAAGCTATGAGTTTGAGCTTGTTGTGTCAGACGGTCAGCGAGACAGTCATCCTGACATCGTAACTGTTGTTGTCGGACCTATTCAAACTCTCGCGAATTGGACGGAATGGTTGGTTTCAGACAAGGGTAATGGTCATTTTTATCAGCCAGTACGCTGCCCGGAGGGTGTATTCTGGGGTGATGCCGTCGAGTTATCCATGTTGGCTGGAGGTTACTTGGTCACTTTAACGTCTGATAAGGAGAATACCTTTGTGTTCAATTTAGTAGACGATGTGGTGAAATATTGGATAGCTCTCAATTGTCGATTCAGGAAAGGTCCCTGGTTGGGCGCGTTTCAGGCGCCGGGTTCGCCAGAGCCGGCGGGAGGCTGGACCTGGATTACGGGTGAACCTTTTACGTATACAGCATGGGAGCCAAAAAATCCGACTGGAACCCGGAATGGTAATAATGAAGACTGTCTTACCTTTTACTCCAGAACAGGACAACCCGAACCGACATGGGGCGATAATTTTGGTGTTCCGAATCTTATGAAGGAAACGCTGATCTCTTATATTACGGAATTTGATCCTGTAGAATGGCAAGCGGAACAGGTCACGTCTATGCGAGGAAGTCGTGTCGAATCAACATACTTGGGATATATGGGTGAGGGCTATGTTGTTTTAGATAGCAGTATTGATCCGAACGGGAAGGTTTCTGCACAATGGGATATCCCGTTCGGACCGAGGGGACCCAGGCAAATGTCTCTTCGCTACACCCAAAATACTGGAAAGTCAATCGAACTGGTTGTTGAGGTTAATGGCGGTGTTCTTGACGAGTCTTTAATCCTACCGGATACGGGCGGTTGGGACCATTGGGCTACCGTGTCGATGCCGATATATTTTGAACCGGGCATCAATCAACTCAGTCTTTCGACCATTGAACCGGGATCGAGGCTGAATCTCGATCTATTATCTTTCATTGATGAAAATACAAATATAGCTTTAGACAAGTCTATCAACTTCGCGGATCATATCGGCCTGCATAATGCTGGGCGGGCTGTGGATGGAGATCGTTATTCTACATGGAAGACCGAGGGCTTTCCCCAATGGATCGAGATCGATCTGGAGAATGATTACTTGATTCGACGAACGCAATTGATCTGGAATGATGATAGCATTTATCACTATCAGATCGAAGTGAAGTCCTCTGTGGATAACGAGTACACATGCGTTGTCGACGCCACACAGAACTTGGAACCAGGGACCTTTTGGGCGCCCCTGATCGACGACTTAGAACCTGTACAGGCCCGCTTAGTTCGTTTGACGGTTCTTGGCAAACGCGAAGGTTCAGGCAATCCTCATGCGATGGGTTTAGTGGAATTCCGGATTAATGCAGCGATTGATACCTCAACTGTTAGTCCAAAGCCCTCGTCTTCTCCTACAATTTGACGGTAAAAAGCGTTACCGAGAAAGAGTTGGCTGGACTGGAGGGGGTGCTTAAGGTGAAATAACGGATCACACGGAGAATCATTAAGATCAGGAACAGAAGTATGAGCAACAAGCATGAGATAGGATTGTTCTACACGCTTATCCTGTTTGCAAGCTTAATTGTAAATAACATGGTAATCGGAAAGGTTGATACGGACAACCCGAATATGCAACCCAACGATCCGTTATTTTCCGAGCAGGAGGCGTTGTTCAGAAAGATCAATGTATTCGACGCCTGGCATGTCACCAAAGGAGATCCCAACATCTTGATAGGTGTTATTGATAACGGTTTTGATTTCTTCCATCCCGATATCGAGGGCAATCTCTTGCCCGGATTTTACGCCTCGGGTGGGTATCACACCGAATGTTTTGAGACTATCGGTCACGGCACGGCCGTGGCCAGTCTCATTATTGCAGGAAACAACAATAAGATCGGTATGACGGGATTGGCCCCGGCTTGTCGCGTGGTGACAGCATCTTATGGGTCGATCGAAAACAAGTTCGCAAAGATGCAGAAGAAATTCCGACGGGAAAATCCGGATGCCGGGCCCAAAGAGTTTGGCAAAGCATTGAGTAAGTATCGAACTGAATTGAAGGGTTTTGCCGCTCATTGGACACAGCATATTTGTCTTAGCTTTGCAGAAGCAATTCGGTACCTGGTCGATAGGAACGTGAAGGTCATCAATATGAGCAGCTTGCTCAAGAAAAGCTTGTGTCCGCCGGAGGCGTGGGAGAAACTCGAAGACGCATTCGCTTACGCAAAGGAAAAGGCGGTTATTATTGTTGTGTCTTCCGGCGACGACGGTCGTCTGTGTGAAGATTACCCAGGTGGCCCCGATACAGTCATCATTGTTGGTTCAACGCTGCTTGACGATAGTCGCTGGGAAGAGATATTAGATATCAAGGGAAGCAAGATCAAACAGGGCTCGAGCTTCGGCAAGCGTTTGACCGTCATGGCGCCGACTGAGAATTTGCAGGTTTGCGGGCCACATCTGGAGCATGTCTATACTCGCGAAGACGGCCCATTAGGACCTACAGACGCCGATTTCAATGAGCTCGGCGCCTACTTCGTTTTTCCCAATGGTGCGACATCCTGTGCAGCTCCCATGGTAACCTCATTAGGGGCGCTCGTGTACAGCGTCAGGCCCGACCTGGATGCCGAGACGGTTGTCGATATCATTAAAGAAAGCTGCGATGACATTGGCGAGAAAGGTTTTGACATCTATACCGGCTATGGCCGGATCAATTTTGGAAAAACTATCGAGATTGCACTAAAGCGGTACAAGTGATGCATTATCCATCGTAAAGCTTATCACGCAGAGCCCTGCCGGACATTCAAAAAGCAGCGATAGCTTTGATAGATGCGTAGATATGTATAAAGTCGGGGTATTCCATCTCGGCTTTTTTTCTGCGCTCGTGATGCTAATATTGCGATCAGGCCTGACAAAGCAAAAATGGCAGATAACGATAATTTTCTTATACTAAAACGGTTGGCTGAGTTGTTATATAAGCGACGATTGATCGTTCTGAATTCAGGAAAGCACCTTTTCGATGCTGGAAGATAAGCTGCTTATATTCAAGTTCAATCGGGGCAATCGCGATTGTCTGCGGATTATCTACGAGAAATACAAAGATGATCTGGTCACCTTGGCGGCCGCCCTGCTGACGAACGTCGGCGCCGCGGAGGACGTCGTACACGATGTGTTTGTCTCGTTCATCGAGTCTGCAGAGACGTTTCGGTTGACCGGCAGTCTAAAAGGCTATCTGGCAACATGCGTCGCGAACCGCGCACGCAATAAAAACAAAGCCAACCGAAGACAAGCCGGCTCAGGGCTGGAAGATGCAAGTTCGGTTGCGACAAATTCCGGCGGCTCTGAATCCGGCGCGATCTTCGGTGAAGAAATGCGTCGATTGAGCCGGGCGCTCGGGCAGCTTCCGTACGAGCAGCGGGAAGTTTTGATCCTGCACGCTTACAGCGGGATGACGTTCAGGTCGATCGCCAAACAACAGAACGTTTCGATCAATACGGCACAGGGGCGGTATCGGTACGCGATGGATAAACTGCGGTCGATGCTTGATGGTGAGGTAAAAAAATGGAACCGTTAGACCATATCAAGGGATTGATTAAAAAATTGCATTTGAAGGCCAGCGCCGATCTGGACCGAAGAGTCCATGAGGATATATCGAGGGGATCGACCAAATGTGAACAATTAAAATCGGCCGGCGCTCAGCCGGCGATATGGAGGACGGTCATGAAAACGAAAACAGCAAGATTTACCATTGCGGCGGTTGCCGCTTTAGTCGTTATCGGTGGACTTACTTTCTGGCCCGGCCGGGGAATGAATGGCAAACAATGGTGGCTGGCCCCCCACGCCGCCTGGTCACAGGAAATTATAGATTCACTCGATACGTTCAAATGTGTAACGTGCCGGGAGCGACTCATAAACGTGGAACCTGACGGCTCGGAGCGTATTAAGTCATGGATGAAAAAATATTCCACCCATGACCGTTATCGTAGAGACTGGTACAGCAAAGATAAAGATATTGTAGGCGAGATACATTGGTGCGTACCTGACGGAAGTGACATGGTCCAATACACCGTACGCTTTGATTCGGAATCCTATTCCATTGGGAGGCGAACGGGGGTAGTAGATCCCAATAGTAAACGCGATCCAGCAGAAGGGGCGCGTTCCTGCGTCGAGGATATGGAGAAGGCCGACAGGCTGTTAGGCACGGAGGTTATTGAAGGGCGTGAATGTGTGGGTTTTGAGATCGACAAACCGGTAGGAAGTACTCGTGTCTGGTTTGATGTTGAGACCAAATTACCGGCGCGAACAGAGTTTCGTAACCAACCGAGAAGCCCGGGATCGGAGAGGAGAATCACGATTATTCGAGATCAATATGACTACGATCCGGGTCTGACCCCCGATACATTTGTCCCCAATATTCCCGAAGGCTTCGTCCCCTACCAACCGGGTGAAAGTCAAATTGACATTGCTATTACCGATGAGAATTTGACAGTGACAGAACAGCCTGATGGATCGTTTAAAGCGGAGATTGCCGTTTACAATAAAGGCCCGGATCCTTCCCCGAAGTTTACAGTGGTTTTTTATGCGGTTGATCCCGACAAAGGTAAACGGTTTCTTGCACGTCAGGCTGCAGGGCCTGTCATGCCCGGGGAGCATGTTCTCTCCAGCCATCCCGGTCTGGAACTGAGATTGAATGAAAGTGCAATTTCTGTTACCGTTAAACCCCACTATATAGCGGACGAATCGAATAAGACGAACAACAAGGCTTCTGCGGTCATCACAGGAAGACAAGCAAAGAAATTGGTGGAAGGTCCAGCACCAACAAAGCCTGCCGACAGCGGCGAGAGTAAGGTGCCGACGGACATGGTAGGGACATGGTTTTTTGATAATCCCGAGGGAAATGACGAACAAATGGCGATTTTTCCTGATGGTCGTGTCGTTGCCGTGTATGCGAATGGACACGAAGACCACACTCATATCGTCGATGGCTCTATAGAACTTGCTGAATATGACAATGCTAAGTGTGAGATGACGATTCAGGAAGACGGCTCTTTAGTACAGTCCTTTGATTTGGGTGCGGTCATCAAACGGTGGAATCGCATTGCTCCTGAGCCCAATACATATCTTGTCAGAGATCTGGATCAATAATGGCCCCTTCGAAAGAAAGCGGCACTTATGAATAACATCTCCAGAGTTTATTTTTCATAGAAAATCACGGCTGATCTGATTTTTGCACGGGACATCTCTTCTCGCATAGCCGTGATCATCTTGTGGACGCACGCTTCAGCAAGCTCAAACAACGCTTTTGGAGGAAAGGGCCTTCTCGACTAAAAAAATGTTCCATAAAATGCTTTTTTTATTTACAAAGCAGGTTCCCAAAACGTGTTATTAGTAAAAGAGTGATCGCTTTTTTGTTTAATCCAGTGAGCTGGGAATGATCGAAGATGAACTGCTTAAGTGGAAGTTCAAGCAAGGTAGCACAGAGGCGCTATCTTGTATATACGCGAAGTATCTGGATGGTCTTCTGACGTTGGCGATGGGTTTATTGAACGATCCGAACGAGGCGGAAGATGTCGTACAGGACGTGTTCGTGTCCTTTGTGAAATCGGCTAAGACCTTCAAGCTCCGCGGAAGCCTTAAGGCCTATCTTGCGACGAGTGTGATTAACCGTGTGCGGGATCGCATACGTAAGCGTAACAGGTCGTTGGATCCGGACAGGCTGAAAGCGGATGAGGATTGGCGTGGGCCCGACCAGTCGCTCATTTACAGCGAGCAGTGGCAACGCCTAGTCCGGATGCTGGGTGAACTTCCGTACGAGCAGCGGGAAGTTGTGCTTTTACGATTGAAAAATGAGATGAAATTCAGGGAAATAGCCAGGATACAGAATGTCTCTATCCATACAGCTATGGCCCGGTATAAGAGAGGTTTGAACAGGCTTAAGTCACGTCTAAACGGCGAGGTCGAAAAATGAGATCTAACAAGAGAACGAAAGAAATGATAAAGCAATGGCTCAACATTAGCGCCAAACCGAAAACACGTGACCGAATCTGGCGTGAAGTTTTATTTGTACAAGAGCAATCCGACAAGACCGACTCGGCTTTAGTCCGGCCGAATATATGGAGAATAATTATGAAAACGAAAACAGTAGAATTCGCCGCGGCGGCAGTTGTCGCTTTAATTGTTATTGGTGGGCTCACTTTTTTGCCCAACAAGGGTACGGATGGCAAACAATGGTGGCTGGCCCCCGCCGCCGCCTGGTCACAGGAAATTATGGCCGCACTCGATGCGTTCAGCAGTGTAACCTGTCGTGAACAAAACGTGTTTATCATGCCTGATGGCTCGGAGCATACATCCATGACATGGGATATCTATCATGTTTCCAGTGACAGTTATCGGAGAGACATCTATGATGGAGACGTGTTACGGGAGATACAGTGGTACGTCCCTGACGCAGGCGGCATGGTCCAACACAGCGTACGTTTTGATCTTAAGTCTTATTTCACTCACACCCACACAGGGAGCTTTGGCAAGTACGATCCTATTGACAGGTTGCGTTTCTATGTCGGGCTTTTGGATGAGGCCGATAGACAATTGGGCACAAAGATGATTGACGGGTGTGAATGCGTAGGCTTTGAAATCAGCGCCAGTAAGTATGGAGACAATCCTGGACAATGGACGGATTGTATCTGGTTTGATGTTGAGACTAAGTTGCCGGTGCGTATAGAGAAACGCGGCAGACCGGTTACCGGAAAGGCGGACATGAAGCACACGACGATACAAGACCAATTTGACTACGATCCGGGCTTATCTACCGACACATTTGTCCCCTACACCCCCGAAGGCTTCGTTTTCGGCCATCCCGATGATATTCAAGCGGCCCGAAAAGCGTCCGAGAATTGAACCATTCGAATTCTCTCCATGGCCGGACTCTCGCGGTCCGGCTTTTTTTTATGCGCTTAAGCGGAAAAAAGTCTGTTTTCTTTAGACCCGGCAGGGCGAGTAAATTGTTATATTAGCGACAGACGTTTGTGACCGAATCGATTGGGCCGGCTCAATGGAAGACAAACTGCTTGTTCTACGATGTCAGCGCGGGAGCCGGGAGGCGCTCGCGCGGATCTATGAAAAGTACAAAACCGACTTGCTCGTTCTGGCGATGGCGCTGCTGAACGATGCGGGCGCCGCGGAAGATGCCGTGCATGATGTTGTCCTCTCATTTGCCCGGGGGATTGAGAGGTTTCAACTGACCGGCAGCCTCAGGAGCTACCTGCTGACCTGCACGGCCAATCGCGCCCGCAATCTTAGGAAGGCAAAATATCGCCAGGGCGTTGAATTCGATCCGTCGGAATCTGCCGGTTCCGAGTCGGACGGGCCGCCGGACGTCATGATATGCAACGAGCAATTGAGCCAATTGAGCGATGCCATGGCGCAATTACCGTACGACCAGCGGGAGGTGATTATGCTGCACTTTCAGGCGGCGATGACCTTTAAGACCATCGCAAGGTCGCTGGATATCTCGGTCAATACGGCCAAGAGCCGGTATCGCTATGGAATGGACAAACTTCGGGACCTCTTCGAAAACGAGGTGAAAAATGAAACCGGAAGATAAAATCAAAGAGTTAATTAACGAATCGGATGTTGTAACCGGCGCCGGATCGGATAAGCGAATTCTCGGCGACGCGCTGGAGCATCTGGCCGAACTCGAGCAGACGAACCGGGCCGGAGCACAACCTGATATTTGGAGTACCATCGGAAAACTCGCTGCGGCGGCGATGATCGTTCTTGCGGCCTCGATCGGCATACACCAGATCGCCGCACCCGGCATCGCCTGGGCGGATGTGGCGGAGCGCTTCCGAACGGTCCCTTTTTTCAGTGCGACGATCTATATTAAGGATTATGCGTTATCCGAACCGAGGCAACTCGAATTGTGGATGGGACCCGAGGGACGCGCACGGATGAGAATCGGTCATCAGGTCATTTTCGGCCGGTCGGGTCAGACATTGAAAGCTTTTGACGTTCGAGGACGTCAGGAGGTTGACCCGGATGAGCAGGCTGTCGAATTGCTCGACATGCTGGGCGATATGGAAGAATATTCTCTCGAAACCATTATTCGGAGTATTTCCGGCGGCAACCTGATCGATGTGACTCCTCTTGTGAATGCGGACGCCGTCATATCGGAGGACATCGTTGTTTTCGATGCCCCTTCGAACGGTGGACCCGAATGGCTTCGTGTCTATGCATTGCGCGAAAGCAGGCTGCCTATGGGAATCCGAATGTGGGACCCGCGGAAAGGAAAATCCGTCGATGTGTTTATCAGTTATTTCAGACAACAGCCGGATGAGTTCTTCGATGCCTCAACGTTTATGACGAAGCTTTCAGATCAGAGTTATACCGAGGCCGATCTGGCCCATGTTTTCCTGAAAGATCCCGGAGGACAGTTTATTACGGAAAAGGATATGGTTGAAGGGAAATAAGAGATGTCAAACACGAACGATAAAAACAGAGAATGGCGGGGAGGTTTTACGCTGATAGAGCTGCTGGTCGTGATTGCGATCATCGCGGTCTTGCTGGGCATTTTGATGCCGTGCCTGCGTGCGGTGAAAGAGCAGGCGCGCCGCACGGTTTGTCAGAATAACCTGCATCAAGGCGGCGCGGCGGTGTTTATGTACGCCGGGGATTTCGACGAGGCCCTGCCCGTCGGCAGTATTATTGATCGAACGGCCCCCGGATATTCGGTGTCGTGGGATCAGCACGACCAAATGGCCCTGGTCAACGCGGAGACCATGATGCACCTGGGGCAGGGTTACGGCCTGACCGATGAGCACGCGACCTGCGAGACGGCGCGCAAATACTTCGAGGCCAAAGAGGACTGGCTGGAACCGAGGCAATCGTCACCTCAATATACGCAGGTCTTTCAGATGGGTTGGATCTACTGGGGCAACCGGGGGGATTGGACGGATCTGAACACGGGCAAAAAGTATGTGACCGCCAGGAAACTGACCGACCGGCCGACATCCAAAACGCTTGCAACATGCTTTTGCTACGACCGGTACGGAGCCGTCGGCGGCGGAGGCAGTTGGCCGGCGTGGTACGGCTCGCACATACGCGGCTCATTCCAGCACAGCGCTAGTCGGCCGATGAATCCGACGCCGGATGGGCTGGTCGTTGCTTATCTGGATGGATCGGTGAATTTTGTCAAATGGAAGAATCTGACCGCCAGCAACCACGAAGGAAACTATTTAGTCTATTACGACAAAACGAATTGAATGCAACTAAATGTGGGCTTTTGATGCCCGAAACTTAAAATGAAAGAAAGGAGAAACAGAATGAGTTTGAGAAGTATGTCTTTGATTGTTGCGGCGCTATTGGTCGTTTCTGCAGTTCCCGCCGGGGCGCAGGAGAATCTTGGAGATCTTGTCGCCCAGTACGGCTACGACTGGATGATCGGCAAATGGGCGGCCGCCGGCAACGACGGCACGCCGATCGAGTTTGAGTACAAATGGATCCTCGATAAGCACGCCGTGAGCGTCAACGCTAAAATCGGCGATTTCAAGTATCATGGCATGATGATGTTCATGCCGTCCCGCGAAGAGATCATTCAGATCGGCGCCGACAATATGGGCGCCACGTGGAATGGGACCTGGACCGAGGATTATGACGGCGCGGTCAACCGGAATGAACGGGTCGAACCCGATGGGACGACGCAGACGATGGATATGGTTTACATCAAGGTTGATAACAACAGCTTTAAGGTCAAGCACTATGCCGTCGAGTCGGGCGGCTACCGCGCCTCTCAGGCCAGAAGTGAGATCACGTTCAAACGCCAAAAGCCGGCCGCGGCGAAAAAAGACGCTGAACTGGACGGCACCTGGATTGGGACCGCCGGAGGCGGTTACGGCGAATGGACGTTCACGATCTCAGGAGGTAAAGTGGAGGTCAAAGGTCCGGATGGCGAGTACTACTCAGGCACCGTGACGCTGAATACCAAGACCAAACCGAAACAGGTTAGCTTCAAGATTAACAAGTGTTCTCTGACAGCGTACGTTGGCGAGACTGCGCTGGGTCTTTATAAGCTCGATGGAGACAAGCTGACCATCGCGGCGAGCGAGCCAGGCTCGATGTATCGTCCCTATGGTTTAGAATCGGGCGGCGATGCGATGATTTTTTCTTTAGCCCGCAAGTAAAGTCATTGAATATATCACACACGCCGGGCCGAAGTAACAGCCCGGCGTGTGGTCCTTTATCCCGGATTTCCCAAATAATCCGTGACTAACGGATTGTAATTTATAGTATATGTCGGAGTAGAGAGATTATTTGAGTCTGTAGCATAATTACCTGTAATATTTAATGTGTTTTTAAGCCATTGGTCGATTTCTCTTCCAAGAGTACAAGAAAAAGGATTTTTCTGGGAGAATTGATTATGG
>Ga0272442_10001169_pt1 | contig 40499 bp, 25 predicted proteins | sample SSMForm2O_FD_200262 | JGI IMG/M metagenome (GOLD analysis project Ga0272442, IMG submission 200262) | Marine sediment archaeal communities from Little Sippewissett salt marsh, Falmouth, MA, United States - SSM-Form-2O | ecosystem: Environmental > Aquatic > Marine > Wetlands > Sediment ... | reverse complement strand
TGAAGGTCAGCAACTCCGAAATGAAAACCTTAAGCCTCCGTCGCCATAAGACTTGCCCTGACTGGAACTACACAATCAGCCCTCGTGGACCATAACTTCAGGATCTATTGGCTGACGCGTCCTTAGGTGGCTGGCGCGACACCAGGAAGACGACGGCCACTGGGACGTGAGCAAGCACGGCGGCAAGGGTCACAAGGGGCAGTACCACGAGCCGGCAGTGACCGCCCTGGCGGTGCTGGCCTTCCTGGGTGCAGGCTACACGCACAAGTCCGGGAAGTACAAGGACAACGTCGAGCGGGCGGTCAAGTGGCTGCGCGCCAAGCAGCTGCCCTGCGGCGGCTGGGTCCGCGCGGGCTCGGGAATGGAGATCTACGACCATACCATGGCTACCCTGGCGATGGCCGAGGCCTACGGTATGAGCAAGGACCCGGCGCTGAGGAAGCCCGCGCAGAAGGGTATCGACTACGTGCTCAAGCAGCAGGTGCGCTACAAGGGCTGGCGCCACGGCCGGTGGCACTCCACCTCGGTGATGGGCTGGGCGGTGATGGCCCTGAAGAGCGCCAGGCTGGCGGGCCTGAAGGTCGACGCGGCGGGGTTCCAGGGCGCGACCAACCGGCTCTCGGAGGTTACCGACCCGAGGAGCGGCAAGGTCGGCTACTCCAGGCGGGGGTTCTACCCGGACAGCAAGGGCTTCGTGACCACCTCGGTGGGCATGGTCTGCGCGCAGTTCATGGGCACGCCCAATACCGACCCGATCATGAAGAAACAGGCCGACCTGCTGCTGAAGCTGCCGCCCAGGTGGAAGAAGAACTGCGGTCATCGCAGTGACGTCCAGTTCTTCTACCACTGGTACTACGGCACTCTGGGCATGTTCCAGATGGGCGGGGAGCCCTGGAAGCAGTGGAATGCCGCCCTCAAGAAGACCCTGCTGCCCAACCAGCGCAAGGGCGGCGACGCCGACGGCAGTTGGGACCCCACCAGCGGATGGGCCCCGGTCGGCGGCCGGGTCTACTCCACCGCGGTGGGCGCGCTGATCCTCGAGGTCTACTACCGCTACCTGCCGATGTACACCAAGTAGCCCTGGCCGTTTCCTAGTGTCCTGTCAAGTTAGCAGTTGTGGCAGGGCTATCGCACTTAGCCCGGGCCGTTCGCTGGACTTCGCAACCGCAGTTCCGGGGGCCGACGATTCGCAGTCAACCCCATTCAATTAGGGCAGATGCTTCCGGACCGCGCGGCGGGGCACGGCCGCGGCACCACGGCAATCAAAGGTCTGCGGAGGCCGGAGCGCTGGCGCGCTTCGCGCCTCACTGCCGCCGGCGCCACCGCCCCGGTCGGCCAGAGGACGCCAGCGTTCTGCGACAGGAGAGAGGCGCCCGGATCGGCCCCCACGCAGCCGGCGTGACAGCGCGGGGGGCTGGCGCGCTGGCGCGTCGGTTGCGGGCGGCCGTGCCCTGGCGCGGGAGCGCCACAAGACCTGGAAGAGGATTCCCCTCATATCAGAAGATGGGAGGGGAACCCTCTGACACTGTGAACTCGCCGCCAGCCCCCGCCGGATTTCTCATCGGCCCGCAGTCAAAATGCTGTCGCGGATTCAAGTTCCGAGTGCCCCCCCCTTGGTGCAAATCGTACACAGGACAATAGCATCTCTGAGGTTTGGCAAGCTTCTCTCTGCCTCTGGCTCCGGCCTCACGGGGCTGCCCCTTGCGCCCGTCGCCTTCGGCGCCGGTCCTCCCCGGGGTGCGACCGACGCCGAAGGCGACGGGCTTCCGCCTTCGCTCCTGCGGAGCTACGGCAGGACAAGCCAGGGGCTTGGAGGCCGGTTCTCTGCAAGTTTGCAGCCCCGCGGGCTGCTTCCCGTGCGTCATCACCGTCGGCCCTCACCCGCAGGACCGGGGGCGACGGTGATGACGCGCGGGGCAAAGGGAAGCCCGGCATTCGAACCCGCGGGTGCTTCGTAACGGCCTGTGCCGCAGTGGATTGAGGTGCCCGGAATTTCCGCGAGTGTTTCCGCTATTCGCTGCGACAGTCTTGTAGAGGCTCCCATGTTTGGGTAGTCTTGGAGACGAGATGCGCAGCGACCAGGAACTCCTGAGGGCTTACCTGTCGTCCGGCGAGGGCGCCGCGTTCGAGGCGCTGGTCGGGCGGCACGGGGCTAACGTCTACCGCGCGTGCCTGCGGTACCTGAAGAGCCCGCAGGACGCGGAGGACGCTTGCCAGGCGGTCTTCCTGGTGTTGCTGCGCAGGATCCGCTCGGCGGCGAGGACCCGCAGCCTGGCTGCGTGGCTCATGTCCGTGGCCCGCAACGTCTCCATGACCGCGATCCGGACCAGAGCCAGTCGTGCGAAGCGCGAGGAGGAGGCGGCCGTGGTGAGGACGAGCGACAAGAGCGAGGGCGGAGCCGGGAGCGTGGCCGGGGGCAGTATCCCCGTACTCGGCACCAGGCTCGACGAGGCCTTGCAGGGGCTCCCGAAGAAGCAGGCCGAAGCGGTGGTGCTCAGGTATCTGCAGGGTCACAGCCAGAAACAGGCGGCGGTGCTGGCCGGCTGCCCGGTGGGCACGCTCTCGCGCCGCGCGAGCCAGGGGCTCGAGCGCCTGCGCCGCAGGCTGGCGGGGCGCGGCGTTTCTCTCGGGAGCGCTGCGCTGCTGGCCGCGCTGGAGTCCGAGGCCGGCACCGCGGTACCCGCGACGCTGGTGCCCCGACTGCTGGAAGTGCCCGCGCTGTCTGCCGGCCTGGCTGCGGGAAGTTCTCCCGGGGGCAATGTGCCCCTGCTTGTGAAAGGAGCGATGAAAGCCATGTTCATGACGAAGCTGAAGATTGTGACGGCGGTATTCTGTGCGGTAACGGCGGTGAGTGCGGGCACTCCCTTTGTCTACCGCGCGCTGGCGGCGGGAGCTGCGGCAAAGGCGGGCAACGGCAAGGAGCCGGTGAAGAATGACACCGCACTCGGCCGGCTGGCCGCGAGTCTGAAGCCCGGCGAGATGAAGGAACTCAAGACCAAGGGCTACAACGGCAATCTGGTTAACAGCTGGTACCCGTGGGATCACAAGAACGGCAAGCGGGTCTACGGCGCACAGCGGATGTTCAACATCATGACCGATGGCTGGGCCAACGACGGCAAGTGGGACCCGAAGACCAGGCAGGTATTTTACCTGGGCACCGGGCATTACGCCGCGCTCAAGTTCGTGAGTTACTCGGATGACAGCAACTCGTGGACGCTGATGCCGGTGCCCACCTGGGCGGACCCGCGCAATCCGAAAGCGGTCGCCTGCGGGAAGGAAAGAGGCAAACGGGTGTGGCCGCGCAGCCACACCTACGACTGCCAGTTCATCGACCCCGAGAGCCGCCTGTTCGGGATCGTCTGGCGGCCGTGGATCTACACGTACAACATTGATACCCGGAAGTGGTCCTGGGTGAAGTCTCAGAGCGCGAATGCCAAGAACTGCGACATAGCCGCGGAGTATTTTCCGGAGATGAAGGGCCTGCTGTTTACCGGTTACGGAGGAAACCTTGTGTTCCGGGATCTTGCGGCCGGCAAGGAGCGACGCCTGGGACGTGCCGGCACCGGCGCTCACGGCGTGATGGAATACAACCCGGTACACAAGGTCCTGGTCTGGGGCGGTCTCGGTCGCCTGTGGCGGCTGGAGGCTGGGGGTAAGCCCAAGAAGCTCAAGGCCCCGCCCGGTATGATCGCCTGCGTAGGCAAGGCCAAGTTCATGTGCGATCCGGTCAGCGGCGAGTTCGTGGTCCAGACCGAGAAGACCGAAAACAGCAAGCGCACCAAAAAGGCCCCCTCCAAGACTTACGCCTACCACCCGATCAAGGATGAGTGGAAGGAGCTCCCGGACAGGCGCTTTCCGAGCGGGGTCGCGGTGCCGGTAAGCACCTACGGCGTGATCATGATCTGCAGCCGCAACAAGGTCTACGTCTACAAGCACAAGCCGGTCTGGCCGGATGCCTTGCCGGGGAAGGGCGAGGCCAAGTAGGAAGTCGCAGGAGGCTGTAGCACCGGGCTCCGCGGCGCCCTCAAGGGCGCCCCCCAGGTCCCTGAGAGCCCGCGACGGCCTCATGATCTGCAATCCAGGCTGCGGTTCTTCATACTCGATGGCTCCATCGGCGAGGGCGGCGGCGTGTGCTTCAGCGTGAAGGTCTACGACTACACAGAAACGGAGAACATCACATGAAGAGATTTATGACATTGTTGCTGGCCGGGGCCTGGTCGCTGTGCTGCTGTTTCCCGGCCGCAAACGCCGGCCAGGCGGGTCGCGAGATTCTGAACTCGAGCAGTTTCTGGCGGGCGAACATCTGGAGCTCGGATGTTCCGGTTCGCCTCAAGGACGGCAAGCTGGACCGCCAGCCCTCGAAGCTGGACTGCCCGGAAGACTGGCACGCGGCGGAGTTCGACGACGCCGCCTGGGTGCGCATGCCCGGGCCGTTTTTCCCGAGCAAGTACAACGCCGGCTGGCGGGGCTGGAGCACCAGCAACGACGTGAACACCGCGCTGATCTGCCTGCGCGGGCGTTTCGCGGTGACCAACCCGGCCAGTGCCGGGACGCTCACGCTTGACATCCGCTATCGCGGCGGGGCAGTGGTCTACGTCAATGGCCAGGAAGCCGGCCGGGCGAACCTGCCCGAGGGCAAGCTCGAGGCGCATACGCTGGCCGAGCACTACCCGAAGGAGTGTTTCGTCCGGTCCGACGGCAAGGTTATGCGTCACGCCTACGGCGATCCCGAAAAATTCCGCAAGGGAGTGGGGCTGCGCATCCGGAAGCTGACGGTAAAGATTGCTCCCAAGCTATTGCGCAGGGGCGCCAACGTACTGGCGGTGGCGCTGCACCGCGCGCCCTACGACGTTTCGGCTGCGCGCAAGGACAAAAAGGGCAACTGGCGGCCCGCGGGCGGTACCTCCTACAAGAACTACCAGGACATCTGGGCTACGGTGGGCCTGGTGAATTTGAGCCTGAAGGCTTCAGGCAGCGGAGTCAAGCCCAACGTGACCCGCGCGCCGGGTTTCCAGGTCTGGAACGCCGATCCGCTGCTGGTGATCTACGACACCGACTACGGCGATGCCGGAGTGGACCCCGCGCCGGTACGGATCGTCGGGGCGCGCAACGGCCGCTATTCGGGCGTACTGGTGGCCGGCAGCGACAAGCCGATCAGCGGCATCAAGGCCACGGTGACCGACCTGTCGGCGAAGGAGGGCGGGGCGAAGATCCCGGCCTCGGCGGTGGAGATCCGCTACCAGCTTCCCGGCAGCGTGGCCCATAGGGGCTACAACCGTCTGCCGGGCGGGGACAAGCGGCGCACCAGGGTGAACTGCATGGACGCGCTCTCGCCGAGCGCGCCCAAGGTTGTGAAGGTTCGGACCAAGAATCTGCGGGGCAAGCAGAACGTGGTTTTCGGTGCGGTCTGCCCGGTGTGGCTGACCGTGCACGTGCCGGAGAAGTGCGCGCCGGGCCTTTACAAGGGCGAGTGCACCATAGCGGCATCCGGCGCGAAGCCGGTCAAGACTTCGCTGGTGGTGGAGGTGCAGGACTGGGACCTGCCTCCGGCGCACAAGTGGCGCACGGCGGCGGGCTTTCACCAGTCGCCGGAGTCGGTGGCCATGCATTATGAGGTGCCGTTCTGGTCGGATAAGCACTTCAAGCTGCTGAGCGAGAGCTACCGGTGGCTGGGCACGATTGGCTGCGATACCCTGTTCGTGCACCTGATAGAAAGGACCAACCTGGGTAACGCCGAATCGATCCTGCGCTGGAAACGGAAGAAGTCAGCCGGTCCGGCCCCGGCGGTGGAGGGCAAAAAACTTCCGAAGGTAACGCTGGAAACCCACGAGCCGGACTTCACTGTGCTGGATAAGTTTCTCGACACCGCCCTGGAGCACCTGGTCGCTCCGCCGGTGATTTGCCTTTATGCCTGGGACAACTACTGCGGCACGATGTATCACGGCAACGCCAAGTTCAGCAAGAACATGAAGCCCCAGCCCGCCCGGGTCACCGAACTGTTGCCCGACGGGAAGACCCGCAGCGCCCTGGGGCCCAATTACAAGAGTATCGCTGAGGCCGCTGCCTTCTGGAAGCCGGTGGCCGAGCACGTCAAGGCTTACCTCAAGAAGCGCAAGCTGGAGAAGTCGCTGATGATCGGGGTATCACACGACTCCTGGGCGGCGAAGTTCGTGGTCGATACCTGGAAGAAGGTGCTGCCGGGCTCGCCGTGGTGCTTCGAGGGCCACCCTCGCCCGGGTCACCACTACGGCGTTCCGGTGCAGTGGTGCTGCACGGTGTGGAACGCGCGCTGGAGCCCGCCCAAGGGCATGATTGGCGGCTGGCAGTTGAAGAAGATCCAGTGCCACTTCGACCGCGACAACTGGCGCGACGACGCGCAGTCGCAGCTCTTGTCCCGCGGTCATCTGGCTCCGGAGAAGAATATCTCCGGCGGCCAGCGCGGTTTCGGGCGGATGAGCGCCGACCTCTGGCCGGTGATCGGCAAGGGCTACAACCCGGACGTGCGCGGATCCGGGGTGCGGGGCAGGTACTCCATTTCGTCCCGCTACCCGGAAAGCGGTTGGGGCGCCTGCAACCTGCGCCAGATCCCCTTCCTGCAGCCGGGCCCCAAGGGGGCTGTTTCCACCGGGCGGTTCGAGATGATCCGCGAGGGGTTGCAGGAGTGCGAGGCGCGCATCGCCATCGAAAGCGCGATGGTCTCGAAGCGCGGCGCGCTGGGCGCAGACCTGGAGAAGCGCTGCCGGGCGCTGCTCGGGCTGCGCCGCAGGATGAGCCACGTCAATGGGCACCTCGGCGTGGTCCGCTTCCTGGCCAGCGGCCGCCAGGCGCGGGTGCGCAAGCTGTTCAAGCTTGCCGCGGAGGTGGGCAGGAAGACCGGGCGCTGAGTCCGAGGAGCCTGCCGGGCCTTTAGAGCTGGCACCGACTCCATACAGCTGGGCTTTCATGACCGGTTTTCGCGATGGTGTGCGAAGCCGGTCGCCTGCCCCTGCGCCAGAGCGAAGCAGTGTGCCTGCACTGCTTCGGTAGCCACAACGCGTTGCCCCGCAGCGATATATGTGCGGCCCGGGCTTGTGCTCGGGTGAGGGATGGCGTATTCTTGAACCGGGCAGAGCCTTTTTGGCGAAGAACGCCGAGGGATTCCGTCCGCTCCGGCAGCAAGGACAGAGAAGACCGGATCTGTGCGACAGTCCGATGGAGAGCCATGCTGAGCGACCGCGAGCTTGCCAGGGAATACGCGCGCACCGGCAGCGAGGAGGCCTTCGCGGAGATCGTCCGCCGCCACGGCGGGGCCGTCTACCGCTGCTGCCTGCGCATGCTGGGCGATTCTCACGTTGCCGAGGACGCCGCTCAGGCGGTGTTCGTGGTGGCGGTCGAGAAGCGCCGGTCTCTGGGCCGGGTGCGGAGCCCCGGAGCGTGGTTCCAGGGCGTGGCCCGCAAGGTGGCGCTGATGGCGCGCAGGACTGCCGTACGTTGTGCCAGACATGAGGAGGAAGCCGGCATGCTTCGATCGCTGGCCTCGCAACCGAGAGCCCCGGGAAACGGTCAGGTTTCTGAACTCATGGATCGTGAAATGGAACGCCTGCCGTTACTGCAGCGCGAAGCGGTGGTCCTGCGTTACCTGGAGGGTCATAGCGAGGCGGAGTCTGCCTCGATAGCCGGCTGCCCGGTGGGCACCTTGTCAAGGCGGGCCAGCGAAGGGCTGCAGCGTCTGCGGAGAGGTCTTGCGGGGCAGGGCTGTGCGCTCGGAAGCGCGGTCCTGATCGCCGCGCTGGAGATAGAAGCCGGTACAGTGCTTCCGGGTGACCTGATGTCCCGGCTTCTCGATTCGCCAAATGTGGCGACGGCACCGGCCGGGGGTGGATCAGCTGCCGCCAACCCTGGACTGTTGGCGAAAGGAGTGATGAAAGCCATGTTCTATACGAAGATGAAGATTGCGGGAATCGTTCTGGGTGTGCTTTCGGTGGTTGGGGCCGGGACCCCGCTGGCCTACCGGTCGCTGTCTGCCGGGGAGCAGACAGGCGGCGCGAAGAGGGCCGCAGCCCCGGCGTCTGACACGGCGCTCGGGCGGCTGGCCGCCAGTCTCAAGCCCGGCGAGATGAAGGAGCTCAAGACCAGGGGGTTCAACCGTGATTTGACCAAGAGTTGGTACGAATGGGACACGATAGACAAGAGCGGTACTAGCGGCCTTACTAGAGGTCGTAAATACGGCGCGCAGCATATGTTCAACATCATGACCGGTGGCTGGTCTAACGACGGCAAGTGGGACCCGAAGAGTCGGCGCATCCTGTACTTTGGCGGAGGGCACTACGCCGCGTTCAAGTTCGTGACCTACTCGGCGGACACCAACGAGTGGAAGCTGATGCCGGTTCCGGTCTGGTGCGACCCGCGGATCAAGAAGACTTCAAAGGAGCACGGCTGGTGCAACAACGGCTGGGACAAGAACAGGAAGACCGGCAAGAAGTACAAGACCTGGCCGCGGGGCCACAGTTACGACTGCAACGCGATCTGGCCGGAGAAGCGCATTTACGCGCTTACCATGTGGAGCTGGATGCGGCTCTATGACCTGGACAAAGACCAGTGGCTTCCGTCGGCTCCCGGCTTCAGGACCAACAGCAGCGGGCCCTGCGAGGCATTCCCGGAGCTGGGCGGGTTCCTGTGTTTCTCCCGGCCCAATCAACTCTGTGTCTTCAACCCCGAGACCCGCAAGAAGCGCGACCTGAAGAGTATCGGCTTTGGAGCTCACGGCGTCATGGAGTACAATCCTGTGCACAAGGTCATGATCGTCGGCGGCGGGGATTCCCGCAACAAGATCAATCGAACCCTGTACCTGGTTGACCGCGAGGGCAAGGTCAAGAAGCTCAAGCCCACGCCGGACTGGCTGCGCTGCACGCCGTATGGCAAGGTGATGTGCGATCCCGTAAGCGGCGAGTACATCGTCCAGGGTCACCGCCCGCGCAAGAACAAGGAAGGCTTCGGCAAGACTTGGGCTTTTCATCCCCTGAAGGACGAGTGGAAGGAGATTCCCAAAAGGCGCTTTCCTCAAGGCATAGCGATCCCGGTCAACACCTACGGCGTGCTGGTGTTCTGCACCGGCGGGCAGGTGTTCGTCTACAAGCACAAGCCGGTCTGGCCGGATGACCAGAAGGGCAAAGCGGGCAACCCCGGCAAGTAGGTTCCTGACGCAACGGCTGCGCGAAAACCAGGCCAGGAAGCCGAGCCGGTCCGGACAAAGGGGGCACGCCTGTCGGAGAAGCGCGCCAGCGTTTCTCCGAACAGGCACCTCCTGCTCTCCCGCCCCGGCAGGACGTTCTGCAACGGCCTGTCAGGCCGGCACCCGGGGTCGATGGCTGCCGGACAATGCCGGCAGAAGGGGCCGGCTCTGTGGCCTCGTGCTTGCGCTCGAAGGCCAAGAGTGCTATTATAGCGCATGCCGGGAAAAGAGGCCGTATGCACAGCAGACCGCGTCAGCCCAACCAGAGCATTGAACGCGGCATCAAGTGCCTGCTCGAACTGACTTCGGCTGAGGGCCCCGTAAGCTGCAAGGGAATGGCGCAACGCCTGGGCGTCGAACGTACCCGGGCCGCTCGCATCCTGGGCACCCTTGCGCACCTGGGGATGGCCGAACGCCTGCCCGACCTGCGCTACGTGCCGGGCAACGGGATCCACGTGTTGTCGGCTCTGAGCCTGCGCCGCTCGCACCTCCTGCAGGCCATGCTGCCCCATTTCGAGGCCCTCAGGGCGAGGTGGGGACTCGACTCCGTATTGGGCGTGCTCTGGAACCGTCACGTGTGCTACCTCTACCACGGCCTGCGGCAGCGCGAACTGCCGCAGGCCCTGGCCGGAAGCGTTGCCGTTCCGGCCGAGGAATCCTCGCTGGGGCTGGTTCTGCTGTCTCACTTGCCGGCCTCCGAACTCGCGGGTTTGATGAAGGGGCATCTGGACCGCAAGGCGCTGACCGAACTGAAGTCGCGCTTGAGAGCCGTTCGGCAGAACAAGCACGTCCACGAAGAAGCCCAGCGCTTCACGGCGCCCTTGGGGGACCCTCCCTTCGCCGCCGTTGCCGTTTCGGGTGAGATGAAGGGTCGAGTCAGGCAGCGCATCCTGGCACACCTTCTGGAGGTCAACCGCGCGGTGGCCGAGCAACTCGACGAGAGGAAGCAGTCATGAAGACCGGTCTTGTTGATGGAGAACTCCGCCGGAATCTCGAATCGGATGTTGACGCCCGTCCCGCGCGCCGGAATGGGGCGCCCGGCAGGGGGAGGCGAACAGTCAAGCGCATCTCGTGCTCGTTCATTCTCGTCTGCTTGTTTCTCAACGGCGCTCGGGCGCAGCAGTCCCTCCTGCAACGGAAGATCTCCGTCGAGTACCGCAAGGCGGCGCTCGAGGAGGTCTTCAAGGACCTCGAGCGGAAGACCGGGGTGAGCATCACCTTCGCCGGGAAGACCGTCAAGGACCGGGCCCCGGTTACTTGCGCGATTCGCGACACTGCCGCCGGGCGGATCCTGAACCGGATCCTGCGCCGCAGGGGGCTGAAGCTGAAGTCGGCGGAAGGCAGGCTGGCGGCCGTAGTCCGACACAACTGGTACACGCCCTTCACGACGAAGGAGGAGGTGTACGAGTTCGCCAGGAAACCGACGGTGACGAAGCTCGGGCGCGACACGTACGCGATCGAGTTCGAGACCAGGGGCTTCTGCGACTGTACGATCGCGATCGAGGACGCCCGCGGCAGGGTTCGTCGCCACCTGGCCAGCGGGTTGCTGGGTGCCAACGCGCCGGAGCCTTTTGCCTGGAACTCCAAGCAGCAGCGCGTGGTCTGGGACGGGAAGGACGACCGGGGTCAGTACCTGGAGGATCGTGATGACGTGCGCGTGCGGGTGTCCCTGGGGCTCAAGGCCCGGTTCGAACGCACGCTGCACTGGTCCCCCTATCGACGCATGGGGTTTCACTGCCCGCTGATCGCCGCGTCTGCCGACGGGGTGTATGTCTTCAACGGGCACGTGGCGGACATGCTGCGGGTATACGATCACGGCGGGCGATACCTCCGCACCGTGTATCCGTTTCCCGCCGCGCGCCTCTCGGGTTTCAAGGACCTTCACTGGCACCGGTTTCCCCAGGACGGCGCTCGCCTCCCGCTGCGCGAAGGGTACTACCACCGGACACTGCTCAGTTCGGGCCCCCAGGAAGGCTTCGCCGGGTTCGGCGTCGACCGCCACCGCGACTGCCACGGACCGCTGGGCAATGCGGCGCTGGCGATGTGCACCGGCAGGAAGCAGGTGTTGCTGGGGTGGCTGCGGCTCAACCGCTTCGGCACTGACGGCGGTTCGCTCGGGGTTCCCGTGAAGGGCGGCCGGGTCACCACCCTGAAGGGGGAGGCCCTGCCGCACAGCATGTGCCTCAGCGCCGACGGCAAGTGGGTCTACCTGGCCGGATACGCGCGGCGCCGCCAGGCCCACTGGGGGAAGTCGCGGTCCTGGCGCACGTTCTCTCACGTCGCGCGGATGTCTCTGAGCGGCAGGGACTCGAAGGATGCCAGCGTCTTCCTGGGACACCCCACCGCGGAGAAGAGCGACAATAGCCACTTCAACCAGGCGGTCGACGTGACCTGCGACCCGCAGGGCCGGATCCTGGTGGCGGACTACGGGAACAGCCGGGTGCAGGTCTTCACTGCTCAAGGCAAGCACCTGAAGACGATTTCGACGCCGCATCCCGCCCGCGTGCGCGTGCATCCCGAAACGGGCGAGGTCTACGTGTTCTCCTGGCCGCTGTTTTCCGCCTGGGCCAAGACCACGAAGGTTCGACCGCTCCTGCACAAGTACGAGTCCGTGGAGAGGCCGAGACTCAAGGCCAGGTACCCACTGCCCGGTGTCGAGGGGGCCATCGGGGGCACGATCAGCGCGACGATTCCCGGGGTGCACGTCAGCGTGGAGCTTGACGCTCATGCGGCGCCTCCCGTGATCTGGATCGGCCAGATGTACACGCGGCACACCTTCAGTGGCTGGTCGAGTCGCAGCGGGAGTCGGAACGCGCTGGGTGCTCTCGGGGACGTCTGGAAGATGAAGAGCATCCGGCTGCTGCAGGAGCAGGAGGGGCGCTTGAAGGTCATCAGGGAATTCGGAAAGGACCTTCTCGCGCAGACCGGCACCGGCCTGCCGCCCATCAACTTCAGGCGGGTGTACTGCAACCCGGCCAACGGCAGGCTCTACGTCGCGGAAGACAACACCGGCTACGGCGGGAAGCGGTTCGACCGGGTCTACGAGTATCTGCCGGATACCGGTGAGCGTCGACTGGTCAAGCTTCCGTTCTCCCCGGAAGACATGGCTTTCGACCTTGAGGGGCACGCCTATCTGCGGGTGCCGTCATGGGTCGCTCGATTTGATGCCCGGACCTGGCGGGAAGTGCCCTTCGACTACGGCGAACCCAGGGGCAAGCTGATCTCGGTTCTGACCACTCCCTTTCCCGCCAGCGTGTGGCATTCCTTCGGCCTGTGGGTGGCGCCGGACGGCAAGCTGGTAGTCGCCGGGCACATGGGCGGATGGGCAACGGCGAAGGGCAGGGATGGCCGCGACCCCTATGATCGCAGGTTCAAGCCGGAGAAGATCAACTACCGTGTGCCCTTGTTCCCCGGGCGCGCCTACGACGGCGCGTCCGGGCTGGTGTTTGTCTACGACAAGCACGGCAGGATCGTGCACAAGGACGCTGCTCCTGGACTGCCGGCATTGGCCGGGGTCATGCTCGACCGGGACGAGAACCTGTACGCGCTGGTTTCGGCCAACCGGATGGTCGAGGGCCGGGTGGACCCGGCAATCCGGGTAACGGGAACGCTGGTCAAGTTCAGGCCCGGAACCATCAGGGCGATCAGTTCCGGCAAAACGCCGGTGCCGCTGGCCCGGGAAGGGCTGCCGCCCCGCGCGCCGGACCTGCTCGCGGGGCGCGGTGGCGCGGGCAAGATGTGGATCGACGGCGCCGAGTGGTTCTACGGTGGCGTGGGGTACTCGGGGGACACCGGCGCGGGTAGCGTGAAGTGCAGCTGTCCCGGCATGAGGGCTGCGATGGACGGCCACAATCGCCTGTTCGTCCCGGAGACACAGCGCTGCAGCGTCGCCGTGCTGGACTCCGACGGTAACCTGATTGCGCGTATCGGCAGGTACGGAAACGTCGACGACGGGGTCCCGCTGGTCAAGGCCGGAGGCCCGGCGTCACCGCGTGCGATGGGGGGAGACGAAGTGGCGCTGTTCTACGCGCCCTACGTCGCGGTCCACAGCGACCGCCGGCTCTTCATCTCCGACATCGGGAATCAGCGCGTCCTGAGCGTCAAGCTCGACTACCACTTGTCGCACCGGCTTGAGCTGCCGCAACCCGGCAGGTGAGCGCGGACGGAATCCGGAACGCAACCACCGGCCGTTCGCGCTTTGCGCCGAGGCCGCCGCCGGGCCGGGGACTCCGGCCGCCAAGTGATGCGGCCGCGGCAGCAAGCGTCAGGCAAGTCATCGCAGCAGCAGACCATTGCATGGCGGCGTGCGCACCTCTCTGTGGCGCCGGGGTTTGCGAGCAAGGCGCGGTTTTCGGAGGATTCACCCAATATCCGGCCATCCGGCGGCAGAAGCCTTGTGTCATGAGCAAGAGTCAGGTAGGCTGGAGTCGATGGCCAAGCGCAGCGACTTCGCCCTGATCAGGGCCTGGGCCGCCCATCGAAGCGAGGGCGACTTCGCGGAGATCGTACGCCGTCACGGCGCGATGGTCTACGCGTGTTGCCTGCGCTTCCTGGGCGATGCCCACGCCGCGGAGGACGCCTCCCAGGCGACCTTCATGATACTTGCCGAGAAGGCCGGCTCGCTGCGCATTGGTGTCAACCTGGCCTCCTGGCTCTACGGGGTGGCGCGCCGCAGCGCGCTGATGAGTGCCCGGACTTCCGTTCGGCGGAAGCGACGGGAAGAGGAGGCGGCGATGTCCGGGGTCGTAACGGAAGGCGGCGGCGAGCGGCAGGGCCCGGCAGACCCGGGTGCCCGGCTCGACAGCGCGCTGGAGCAGTTGCCGGCGCGCGAGCGGCAGGCGGTGATCCTGCGATACCTCGAGGGTTGCAGCCAGGCGGAGGCCGCCGAGCTGGCCGGGTGCCCGGTGGGCACGCTGGGATACCGGGCGAGCCGCGGCCTCGAACGCCTGCGGACCAGGCTTGCGGGCCGGGGCGTGAAGCTGAGCCAGGCGGCCCTGTTGGCCGCGCTCTCCGCCGAGGCGAGCGTGGTCCTGCCCCAGGCGCTTCTAGGCTGTCTCCTGTCCATTTCCAGAACCGCAGCTGCGGGCCTGCCCGGCGCTGCTCTCGGAGCCAAGGCCGGAACCTCCGGGACCAGCCAGGCGGCCCTTCTTGCGAAAGGAGTGACCAAGGCCATGCTTCTGACGAAGGTGAAGATAGCGATGGTGGTGATCTGCGCGACGGCGGCCGTGGGGGTGGGAACGCCCCTGGCCTACCGCGCACTGGCGGCGACGCCCGGTGCCAATGGCGGGGCCCCCAAGGGTACGGGGGACATCAAGGACACCGCGCTCGGGAAGTTCGCCGCGGCCATGAAGCCGGGCGAGCTCAAGAAGTTTCCGACCAAGGGCTACAACAGGGATCTCATGAAGTCCTGGTACGACTGGGAGAAGAACCTGCGCGGAGCGCACAAGGGCTACTCGATCATCTCCTGGTCGGCCGACGCGCACTGGGACCCGGTTTCGCGGCAGATCTTCTACTTCGGCCTGGGCCACTACGCCTCGCCGAAATTCGTCAAATACTCGGCGGACACCAACCGGTGGAAGATGCTGGATCTTCCCAAGTGGGCGGACAAGCGCAAGAACGAGCGGAAGAAGTGGATCGTGGGCCACACCTACGACCTGCGCGGTCTGGATCCCGAGAACCGCGTCTACGCACTGATCTGGGACGGCAAGCCCTGGCACCCCATGCTGCACTTCTACCACATCGACGAGAAGAAGTGGTCGATGGTTCCGGCTCCCAACGCCGGCAGGGGCTGGATCAAGGGCCGTTCGCCCATGGAGTACTTCCCGGAGATGAAGTCCTTCGCCTACGTGGGCAACGGCAGCAGCCTGATGCTCTACAACGTGAAGACCAGGAAGTCGAGGAATCTCGGCAACGTGCCTCTTGGCGCGCACGGGGCCATGGAGTACAACCCGGTGCACAAGGTCCTGCTGGTCGGTGGCGGCGACGGTGGCAAGAACGGACAGCGCCGGATCGCGGTGGTCGACGCCAGCGGCAAGATCAAGGTGATGAAGAAGCCGTCGCCGGTCTACATCCGCTGTACTCCCGATGCCAAGCTGACCTGCGACCCGCTCACCGGTGACTACCTGGTTCAGGGCCGGGGCGCCGGAATGATGTACGCCTTCCACCCGATCAAGGAGGAGTGGAAGAAGCTGTCCTTCAAGGATCCGGCACCGGGGGGCATGTCCGTGCAGATTCCCGAGTGCGGCGTGGTGATGTTCTGCGCCGGCTGGGGCGGCACGATCAAGCTCTACAAGCACAAGTCGCCCTGGCCGAAGGAAGACGCCAGGTAGCGCTCCGCCCGGAAGACCGGAGACCAGCCGCGGCGGCACGTCAGTTCCGATTTGCCGGCAAACAGTCAAGGTGCCTTCGCTGCTCTGCGTAAGAGCAAGCGCAAGCGCCCACGTTTGCGTTCACGCGGGTTTGCGGTGTATGGGTAATCCACAAGGGTTCGATCCCGATACCGACGCCGAGGGGTTCGGGGGAGGGAGTAGACCGGTATCGGGGTCGGCGTCAAGACGAAGAGCGCAGGGCGCTTGCACTCGGGCCTGTTGTCCTGTACGCGTACGGGCAAGTGGCGATGGGGCATTATGGAACGGGCGCGTACCAACTGCTTGTCCCACTGCTCGTCCAGTACGGCGTTCGGTGTTTTGCGACGTGAGACTATTGCCCCCCGTGGCCAGCAGCACTAAGCTGTTGAGCGGGGGTGCTTTCCCGTTGTCCCTTTTCGCCGGAAAACACCCAAGTGATCGGCCGCGCGGGGCTGTATTCAACTGAGGGCGGAGGACTGATCGAGTGAAACCCGTGCACGACGGCGAACTCCTGGACCGCTACCTTGGTGGTGACGGCGAAGACGCCTTCCGGGCGCTGGCCGAGCGCCACGGCCCGATGGTGCTGGGTGTCTGCCGGCGCCTGGCGCCGGGGGCGGCCGAAGACGCGGCCCAGGCGGTCTTCGTGGCCCTGGCGAAGAAGGCTGCGAAGCTGCGGGGAATCGAGGATGTCGGCCCCTGGCTGTACCGGGCTGCGGTATTCGCGGCACGGACCGCCGTGCGCCAGAGCGGTCGCAGGAAGAGGGCGGAGGAGGCGGCGATGCATGATAGACGCGAAGAGGAGGTTCGGGGTCCGGAGGCCGAGGCGGCTCGCCGGGAACTCTCCGAGCATCTCGATGCGGCGATCATGTCGCTCTCCCCGCGCTGCCGCGAAGCGGTGGTGCTCTGCCACCTGGAGGGCCTCAGCCAGACCCAGGTCGCCGGGCGTCTGGGAGTGCCCGCGGGCACGGTCGCCGACCGCTGCGCGCGGGGACTGGCCAGGATGCGCGCGCGGCTCTCGAGCCGGGGTGTTACGCTCTCGGCCGCGGGACTGAGTTCGGCGCTTGCGGGTCTTGCCGCGGAGACCTCGGCCGGGTTCGCCTCCTCCGCGCTGGTCCCTTCGATAGTAGGAGCGGTCTGCGGCGGTGAGGGCGCCTCGGCGGGAGTGATTAGCATCGCCCAGGGTGCGATGGGTGCAATGACCCTCGCCAAGGTCAAGCTGGCGACGGCCCTTTGCGCTGCGGCGCTGCTGGCCGGGGCGGCGGCAACTTCGGCGGGTGTACTGATGACGCGTGGCCAACCCCGCAGGGCCCGGGGGAGCGGCTTCAGCGATTCGGTCGTCTGGAAGAGAGGGCACCGGGACCCGGCGGTGGTCCTGTCCAACGAGGGGGCCCTGCTGGCCTTCAGTGACCGGCGCCCGGTGATGTCGGCCAGCACGAGGGACAGCCTGGTGATGAAGAGGAGCACCGACGGCGGCCGGACCTGGAGCCGCGCGAAAATCCTGCAGGAAGGGGTCACCGGCGTGCCCTGTCCGCTGGTCGAGCGCTCCGGGGGCGTCGTCCGCCTGTTCTTCTGGAAGGCGCGGGGCCGGATGATGATCACCTCGAGCCGCGACGGGGGCATGAGCTGGGACGCGCCCGAGAAGCTCGGAGCCGAAGTCCGCGAAATCGGCCCGGGCAACGGCATCCAGCTCTCGACCGGACGCCTGCTCGCGCCGGCGCGCGGGGAGAAGTCCTTCTGCCTCTACAGCGACGACGGGGGCGCCAGTTGGAAGCGCGGCGGGGCCTTCGGCCCCTTCGCGATGATGTTCTCGATGGTGGAACTGGCCGACGGCTCGATCTACGCCAACGGGCGCCGGCCGCCGGGGAGCAAGGGCGGCCGGAGACTGGCAGGGCGCAGCACCGACGCCGGACTCACCTGGAGCAAGGTCGAGGAGGTCCCGGGACTGCCCGGCAGCGATTGTCGGATGAGCATGGTGCGCCTGACCGGCGGGCCCGGCGGCGGGCGCAGCCGCGTTGTCTTCTGCGGGCCGGCCGGCCCGGGGCGCAGCAATCTCACCGGCTATATCAGCTACGACGAGTGCCGAAGCTGGAAGCGTTGCAGGGCGATCGCGAAAGGCCGCGCGAGCTTCTCCGACCTGGTGGTTTTCCCGGACATGAGCATCGGGTGCCTCTACGAGGCGCACACGCCCGGCTGGCAGTCAATCCGCTTCGCGCGCTTCACCCTGGAATGGCTGACTGGCGGGGAGGACAAGGTCAAGCCCAAGAGCAGCGGCTCAACGGGCAAGTAAGGAGGGTTTCACATGAAGACGTCACCTGCAACGACCCGTATTCTGGCATCCGTCAGCTGTCTCTGCTGCGTAGCGCTTGTCTTGCCCGGCAGTGCCCGCGCGTCCGAATCATCGGGCAAGAAGGGCGCACCTTCGAAGCCGGTGATCCTCTGGAAGGGCGGTACCAGAATTCCCTCCATCGACATCACTCCCAAGGGCACGCTGCTGGTCTTTGCCCAGCATGGCGGGGGAGACAACCACCCCAACATCATCGAGATGAGGCGAAGCACAGACGGGGGCAGGACGTGGAGCGCGGCCAAGGCGCTGACGGCGGACAAGTCAGGACGAGCTAATCCTTCTTCCATAGTGGACAAAAAGACTGGCATCGTGTGGGTGTTCTGGTCCGACCGGACGAAGGGGATCTATCGTCTCTGCTATTGCTGCAGCCGCGACGATGGCCTGACATGGTCGAAGGCTCAACCGCTGAAGATTGATGATAGCCTCGTCGTCGGACTTCCAAGCTGCAATCGCGGCATTCAGCTTTCTACCGGTCGTCTGCTCCTGCCGTTCACCGTCCCCCAGCCGAACTCGGGGAGATACAGGCGGAGGTGTCCCCGGACGGTCTACAGCGACGATGGCGGCAAGACCTGGCAGTTAGGGAAGCTCCCGGTGCCCATGAGTCCATGGAAGCACGTGGGGTCCAGCGAATACCACTGTTTCGAACTGGCGGATGGCAGGATCTACATGAATCACAGGAAGGGCGGCAGTCGCCTCGCGGCGCACAGCGGTGACGGCGGGGTTTCCTGGTCAAAGCCCTTCAACTCAGGTCTGCGGGAGTCCAAGCACTGCAATGGCTGTCACGCCGGGCTGGTCCGGCTCACGCACCCGAAGCGCGACGACAAGAGCCGACTGCTGTTCAGCAGCACGGCCCCACTGGGCAACGAAAAGGACCCGGCGAAGTTCGACCGGAGGAACCTGACCCTATTCATCAGCTACGACGAGGGCAAGACCTGGAAGAAGCTCAAGTCCATCTGGAAGGACAGGGCGGCCTACTCGAACCTCATCGTGCTGCCCGACAAGACCATCGGCTGCATCTACGAGACCCACAAGCCCAGCTGGCAGTCCGTGCTCTTCACGCGCTTCCGCCTCGAGTGGCTTACCGACGGGAAGGACAAGGTCAAACCCGCAACGGGCAATTGACACGGGCTGTGCCAGCAGGCGGGTGTCGCGCAGAAGTCCAAGAGGTTCAGGGGAGCGCTATCGCCATCTGCCTCCCGCGGCGGCGACGAAGGCTTCCGCCTCGGCGTCGTCAGCGCACGAAGCCGAGAGCAGGATGCCCTGATCGCCCAGAGTCTCGAAAAGGAGCTGCAGGTCCTCCTTCCGCACGCCGCCGGCCATCCGGTAATGGTTGTGCCGGGCTCGCAGGCCGGCGTTGCAGTAGTATTCCGCCAGCGAGGCGGCCTTGGGTGGCCGCTCTACGACTTCATGGGGGGGCCGTTGCGCAGGTCGTGCGACATTCAGCTTGAGCACCAGGCCCTTGCGGTCCCACCAGTCGATGAAATGCCTGCGGGCATCGTCCCAGTTGGATTTCCACACGTTCGCTTCCCACCTCGGTCCGGCTTACCGGGTGCGGGTGCGTTCCGCGGCCAGCCAGGGCCATTCCCGCCAGCCGGTGGTCGTCATTGTGCCGGGCGGCAGGCTCTCCTGATGCGCATAGGCTGTTCGGATGTTCTCCGGCGGCACGTCGCCGGAGGTGACGTTGCTCGTGAACAGGAACAGCCCCTGCCCTCCGCGGGAGAAGTCCATCACGTATTCCACCTCGCGCCTGACGTCCTCCACCGTGCCCAGCGGCAGGGTCTTGCTCACCGAGAGCCCCGCAAAGAACAGGGACGGCCGGTCCCGGACGTATTCGCGGATCTTGTAGGGGTCGACGCCGAACTCGTATTGGAATCCCTGGAATCCCGAGAATCCGGCGGCGACGATGTCCTCGATTATCGGCATCACGTTGCCGTCGCAGTGATACACCAGCCGGATGCCGGCTTCCAGCAGGGGTTCGACGGAATACCGGGCGTGCGGCCAGTAGCGTTCCTTCAGGAAGGCCGGCGAAACAAGCGGGCCCTGTCCCGTGCAGATGTCGCAGCCGCAGAAGAGCACCGGCGGCAGATCGAACTCCCGGATGAGTCTGCACAGGATGATGTTCTGCTGCCGGGCCTGTATCGCGCTCTGCCAGAAGAGTTTTTCGACCGCCTCGGGGTACAGCGCGACGGCGGCAAGAAAAGCCTCGTAGCCGTAGCGCGAATAGAGCGAGAAGTTGGCTATGGAATTCCAGTGGGTGGGTATGGCGACCATGTCGCCGATGGCTGAAACGAACCGGCGGTACTGGTCGCGCAGAGCCGCTTCGTTCTCCGCCGCGGGATAATCGCGCAGCATGTCCGCCTCGGCTTCGGGCAGCCGCCCGGCATCCTCCAGGACCGCCTCCGGTTCGACGTGGTCGAAGCTGCTCTGCGATAGGTGCATGTTGCGCAGGTCCTCGCCCGGCTGGGGGACGATCGTGCCCAGGATCAGCCCGTCGACGTGTAGCGCCCGATTGGCCCACAACACGGCGCCGAAAGGATGCCTGGCGTACTCCTCGGGCGCGATGCCCGCGATCCGGCTGATATTGTCCACGCCGAGGTTCCAGCCGCCGAGCATGGGAATGCGGTCGACCGGCCGGCCAGCCAGCTGATTGAAGATCCTTTCTCTGGCGTTCAACGCAGAGCCTCCTGCCGAGTTCGACTACAACTCTTCCACGACCGCGCCAACGAAGTCTGCCGCTTGGGCGGCAGTGTAGCCCGGGCAACGAGCCGGACAAGCACAGATAGGGTGTCGAGCAACCGAAAGCTGGCGCAGCAGTTCACCCGCCCTCGGTCTGGCGGGCGCCAAGGGGGCCCGATGAACTTGACGTCAGGAGGGCTGGTCCGCCGCCCCCGGCGCCGGCTTATCGTGCAGACCTGGGTATGACCAGCGAAACATGATCCTTGCCCGGCTTGTGCCCGTGAGCTAAACTGCTGAGGGCAGGTCGGTTGAGTTTCCGTGCCGCTTTCGGTCGGAAACGACCCAACCGATTCCGCGCTTCCGGCAGTAGGCCTCCGGACGGAGATGGGCATGGCAACCGCACACGACGGAGATCTTCTTGGCCGCTACGTCAATGGCGGTGATGAAGACTCATTCCGGGCCCTCGCCGAGAGGCACGGCCCCATGGTCCTCGCGGTCTGCCGGCGCCTGGCACCGGCAAGCGCCGAGGACGCCGCCCAGGCGGCCTTCCTGGCCCTGGCGAAGAAGGCTCCCCGTCTCGAGAAGGAGCGCGATCTGGGACCATGGCTCTATCGTGCGGCGGTCCTGTCGGCCCGGGCCGCGTTGCGCGCGGCGGGGCGAAGGAGAAGAGCGGAGGAGGCGGCCATGCGGGAGAGAACCCGGGCGGGGACATCGACTCCGGAAGCCGAGGCGGCGCGGCGGGAACTGGCCGGGCACCTTGACGCCGCGGTAATGTCGCTCTCGGCGCGCTGCCGCGAAGCCTTCGTGCTCTGCCACCTCGAGGGCCTCAGCCGCACCCAGGCCGCCGAAAGACTGGGTGTGCCCGCGGGAACGATAGCCGATCGCTGCGCGCGGGGCCTGGCCAAACTGCGGAAGCGGTTGGGGCGCAGCGGGGTGGTTCTTTCTGCCGCGGGACTGACGGCCGCACTGGCGGCGGAGGGCGCGCAGGCCTCTGCCGGGTTCGCGTCCACCTCGCTGGTGGCCTCCGTTCTGGCGGCCGCAAGTCCCGCCGCGGGAGCCGGCGGGGTCGGCGCGTCTGCAAGCGTCGTCGGGATCGCAGATGCGGTGTTGAAGTCGATGGCCCTGGCCAAGACCAAGGTGATAGCCGCGATTACCGGCGCGGTGCTGCTGGCCGGAGCAGCTGTACCCGCCGCCGGCCTGATGCTGCGAGGAGAGCGCGTCGGGGGATTCAGCGAGTCGGTTGTGTATGCGGGCAAGCACCGGAACCCCGCCGCGGTGCTGACCGCGGGGGGAACGCTGCTGGTCTTCGCCGATCACCGCCCGAACATGGCCGCCGGCAGCCGTGACAGCCTGGTTCTCAAGAGGAGCACCGACGGCGGCAGGACCTGGAGCCCGCCCGCGGTGGTACACCGGGAGGATGGCGTCAGGATCGGGGACCCCTGCCCGGTGGTCGACCGCCGGACCGGAACGGTCTGGCTGCTCTTCGCCAAGAATAACGCGCGGGCGTTCGTAACCTGCAGCCGGGACGAAGGCCTGAGCTGGGAAGTTCCCAGGGAACTCGCCGGCAGCGTCAGGGCGGTGGGCCCGGGCCGCGGCACACAGCTCTCGAGCGGGCGGCTGCTGGCACCCGCCTTCGACCGCAAGGGCGCGTTCTGCTTCTACAGCGATGACGGTGGAAAGAGCTGGCAGCGCGGCGGAAGCGTCGGCCGGTCCTCGGGCATGTCCGCGCTGGTCGAACTGGCCGACGGCTCGGTCTACCTCAACGCCCGCAGGTCGGACTCCACAGGCAGAGCGCGTCCGGCAGCTCGCAGCCACGATGGCGGATTGACCTGGGAGACTGTCGCGCCGGAAGCGGTGCTGCCCCGCGTTGACTGCCGCATCAGCCTCGTGGGCCTGGCCGAGGTGCGCGGGGGCCAAGCGGGCGGGGTGCTCTTCTGCGGTCCGGCCGGACCCGGTCGCAGGAACCTCACCGCCTACGTCAGTCGCGACGGCTGCCGCAGCTGGGAGCCCGGTCGCCTGCTCAAGAAGGGTTCGGCCGGGTATTGCGACCTGGTGGTGTTCCCGGACGCGAGCGTGGGTTGCGTCTACGAGACCAACAGGCCCGCCCATCAGTCGATTGGCTTCATGCGATTCAGCCTCGACTGGCTGGGCGCAAGCAAGGACAGCCCTACGTCCAAAGGGAGATGAAGATCATGAGCAGGACATTCTCGAAGGCAGTTGTGATCGCGACCGCGTTGGCTTTCTCGGCGGCGAGCCGGCGTGCGCCGGCGGCCGCAACCGCGAAGCCGGGTGCGGGGAAGAAGCAGGCATCCGCCTCCGATGTTCCCCCTCCATCCAAGAGCGTGAGGCTCTTCGGTGGGGCGCGTATCCCCGCTCTGGTCTTCACGAAGAAGGGCACGCTGCTGGCCTTCTGCTCGGCGGGCGACAACAGCCGCGGCCACTGCCAGGTGCGCAGAAGCACCGACGGTGGCAAGACCTGGGGCAAGAGCATCCTGGTCAGCCCGGACAGCCGCAAGGAGCGGGTCCAGTTCGCCAGCATCAGCGTCGTAGCCGACCGCAATACCGGCAAGATCTGGTGCTTCTACAACCGGGGCACGGACCGCTGGAATGCGAAGAAGCCGCCGATCCGCTTCAGCTACAGCGAGGACGACGGGAGGACCTGGGCCAAGCCGGTGCGGCCCTGCGACTGCGAGCGGTTCCCCAAGGACCTGCCGTCGCTGCGCTCGGTGCAGGGCCGGGGCATCCAACTCGAGAACGGCCGGTTGCTGGCTCCTGTCCATACGATACCGCGCGGAAAGAAGAGCGGGCCGGCCTACCTCTACAGCGACGACGCCGGCAAGACCTGGAAGCTGAGCCAGACTGTCAAGGGGCGCACCAGCGTGGAGTTCTGCGCCGTGCAGCTGGCCGACGGGACGGTGTACATGAACGGGCGCAGGCCCGACGGCTCCAGCCGCGGGCCTGTGCGCTGGACGGCCTTGAGCAAGGACGGTGGCGTCACCTGGAGCCCTGCCAGGAACGAGCCGCAGTTGCCGGGCGCGCCCTGTCACGCAGGTCTGATTCGCCTAACAGGCGCAGAGCAAGATGATCGCAGCCGTGTTCTTTTCTCGCTGCCGGCCAACGGAACTCCCCAGAAACGTCGCGACCTCAAGGTCTGGCTCAGTTACGACGAGTGCAGGACCTGGAAGGCTGAAGACAGCCGCGTGCTTGCAGAGGGCGACGTGGCCTACTCGGACCTGGTGGTCCTGCCGGACAAGAGCGTCGGCTGCCTCTACGAGAGCAACAGGCCCTGGCACTCGATCTGGTTCACGCGTTTCCGGCTCGAATGGCTCACCGACGGGAAGGACAAGGTGGCGCCCCGCAAGAAGTGATCGCCGTCTCTCCGCTCTTCGTAAGCGTAGCCGTTCACGTACCCTGTTTGCGGGATGGTGCGGAGACGCTATAGTTGCGGGGTATGATGGGCGAGGTGGATGCTTCACTGCAGTTCGACCGCGGCACGCTGTTGCTGCGCGGCTTAGGTGCGGGCCAGCGGCGGCGGTTGCCCTCGAGCCGGATTTGGACCTGGGATGACCGCGTCGGCATCTGGCGTACGGAAGCCATCAACTACGCCGCGGTCCGCTCGGGACTGCAAGGCACATCCGGCCAGGAGGTCAGGAATGAGGTGCCCCGGCCTCGCAGGGTGATCTGGCGCGAGGTATGCCTGCCCGAACTGCGCGCCGACCAGCGCGAGGCGCTTGGGGCCTGGTTCGGCGCCGGAAGTCGTGGACAGGTCATCATGCCCACCGGGACCGGGAAGACGGAGGTGGCGCTGGCGGCCATGGAGCGGACCGCCACCAGCACGCTGGTGGTGGCCCCGGTGCGGGACCTGATGTACCAGTGGCACCGGCGCATACTGCGGGGCCTGGGTTACGACGCGGGAATCCTCGGCGACAGCCGGCGGAACCTCAAGCCGGTGACCGTGACCACCTACGAGAGCGCCTACATACACATGAGCGAGATCGGCGATCGCTTCGGGCTGATCGTCTTCGACGAGGAACATCACCTTCCGGGAACCTGCCGGCGCGAAGCGGCGACGCTGTGCACGGCCGAGAAGCGGCTGGGCCTGACCGCCACGCCCGAGCGCTCGGACGGCCGTGAAGTCGATCTCGAGCGACTGGTCGGGCCGGTGGTCTACCGCCAGGAGATTCCCGAAGCCCGGGGACGGACACTGGCGGACTTCAGCGTGGTGCGCGTACCGGTCGCTCTGACCGCGGAAGAGCAGCAGCGATACGACAGGGCCGGGCTGACCGTACGCGCCTACATGGCCGAGCGCCGCAAGCAAAAGGCCGGCTACGGCTGGCGCGACCTCTGCGCGGAGTCGGGCAGGGATCCGGAGGCCAGAAAGGCCCAGAAGGCCTATTACCTCCGGAAGTCCGTAGAGGATCGTGCCGAGGAGAAGCTGCGGGTCCTGGAAGACATCTTCCGGTTGCACTCCCGGGAGAAGACCATCGTCTTCGCGGGTTCGAACCGGATGGCCATGGATGTCTCGCTGCGCTTTCTGGTGCCCACGCTGCTCAGCCACTCGCGGAAGAAGGAGCGGCTGGCGGTGCTCGAGGGTTTCGCCGCCAGCCGGTTCCCGGTGGTGGTCGCCAACCGCGTGCTGGACGAGGGCGTGGACGTGCCGGAGGCCAAGGTCGCGGTGGTCATCGGCGGGCAGGCCTCCACCCGGCAGGCCAAACAGCGCCTCGGCCGGGTGCTGAGGAAATCGGGGCGCTCCCGGGCTGTCCTCTACGAGGTGGTCTGCGAGGACACCCGGGAAGAACAGCGATCGCGCCAGAGGCGGCGCAGCGATGCTTACCAGCGAACACGCCATCGTCGTCTTTGAGGGCCGGCGGGCCTGTCCAGATCGCCTGGACCGGGGCCGGCACGGGCACTACCTCGAACTTGCCGGGAGGATGCTGGCCGTCTACCGTTCCGGAACCGGCAGCACCAGGCGAGAGTTGCACCGGTCGATCGAGGGCATTTTCTCCGAAGAAGCAGAATGTCCGCTCAGGCGGATTCGGTCCTTCTGCAAGCTGCTGGACGAGGCCGGGGAGTATCGCGGCGACCCGAAGGGCCGGGCGGCCGAACTGCGCCTGAAGGTGTTCGGTTTTGCGGCCGATTCCCATCCTCTGGTCCGACATCCCGACCGGATGTTCGAGACCGGGGAGACGGAGGTCAAGCGGGAGATATCCGAGCTGGTCGGCCGCCCGTGGCTGGATCTGAGTGCAGAGCTGTACGCCGACGTGATGGACTTTCAGATCCTGGAGAGCTTCGAGGGTTACGAAGGGGGGGCCGAGGAACTCCTTTCCCGCTACAACGTGGCCCAGCTGCAGGCCTGCCTCTACCGGGCGGAGAGCGTCACGGTCGTGGCCTCCGGCGACTTCAAGACGATACTGCGCCACGCCAAGCTGGCCGGCCTGATGCACGAGATCGTGCGCCTGGGCCCTTCGAAATACCGCATGGAATTATCCGGCCCGGCCTCGGTACTGACCGTCACGCGGCGCTACGGCGTGAGCTTCGCGCGGTTCCTGCCGGCGCTGCTGTCCTGCCGCGGGTGGTCGCTGCGCGCGCTGGTGCGCACTCCCTGGCGCACAAGGGCCGAGCTGCGGCTCTCGTCCCGGGACGGTTACCGCAGCCACCTTCCGGCGCCCGCCGAGTTCGACTCCACGGTGGAGGAGGCCTTCGCCCGGAAGTTCGGCCAGCAGCGTGACGGCTGGAAGCTGGAGCGCGAGAGCGAGATCGTGCACCGGGGTCAGCAGGCCTTCTTTCCCGACTTCGTCTTCCGTCACGAAGACGGGACCGAAGTCATGCTGGAGATCGTCGGTTTCTGGACGCCCGAATACCTGGAGGCCAAGCGCGAGCTGCTGCGCAGGCTGCGCCCGGCCAGGCTGCTGGTCGCGGTGGCGGAGAAATCGCTCCGGCGGGGAGCCAGGGTGCCGGAGGGCTTCCTGGTCTACAAGACCAGGCTGAAGATCGCGCCGGTGCTCGAAGCCCTGGAGCGCTTCAGGGACTGAGGGCTCATGCTTTCCAGGCACACGTCCACAATGAGATACACCAGGTCGCCCACCGCAAGCCGGTCCCGCGGATCCGGCGGCAAACCAGAACCCGCCGGCCCCGGCCTCGGGATCAGGCCCCCGGCTTCGCTAAGGCTACGCCGGGCAGGCCGGGGCCGGGCCTTCCCTTAGCCCCATACGACGTCACCGGTGGCCCCTTTCTTCGGGCGAGGGCCGGCGGTGACGGCGTACGGGGCACGGGAAGGGAGGACGCAGTGCTGCAAACTGCAGACGGGCTCCAGGGGCGCCCCGGGAAGCCCCGCGCCTGAGGCCGAGCGAGCAGGAAGTTGGCACCTGCCGGACTGTATCTACGAGGAAACTGGCGGGCTTAGCGTCCTGATCTTCTTGTTCTTTGTGGAGGTGTCGGGTTCTCTGCTTGTGCTGGTGATATAGCGCCTTACGACTGATGTTCGGGTTTCTCCCGAAACAGCGAGGGAATGGGACCCAAGCGGCATATCCCTTGTGAACTTGGGACTTGTCCGGTAGGCTGAAGGCGTGATTCATGCGTAGCGACTGGGAGCTCGTCAGGGCCTGGGCCCGGAACCGGAGCGGGGAAGCATTCGCGGAGATTGTCCGCCGCCACGGCGAGATGGTCTACGGGACCTGCTTTCGCGTGCTCCGCGAGGCGCACGCGGCGGAGGACGCCGCGCAGGCGACCTTCATGGTTCTGAGCACCAAGGCCGCTTCGCTGCGCAGGACCGTCGATCTCGCCTGCTGGCTGCACGTGGTGGGGCGCCGGGCGGCACTGATGGCAGCCCGGGGCGCCGCCCGCCGGAAGCTCCACGAGGAGGAGGCGGCGATGCGGAAGGCACGCGAAGATGGGGACGGCGCGAAGGCCGCGAGCGTCGCGGTGCGCGCGAGGCTGGACTCCGAACTGGCCCGGCTGCCGGGCCGGGAACGCCAGGCGGTGATCCTGCGCTACCTGGAGAACCGCAGCGAGGCGGAGGCCGCGGGAATAGCCGGGTGCCCGGTGGGCACGCTCTCCCGGCGCGCCAGCCAGGGGATGGCGCGGCTGAGGGATCGGCTGGCCGGGCGCGGCGTTGCGCTGGGAGCCGGCGCGCTGGCCGGAATGCTTGTTTCCGCGGGAGCTGTCCCCGCTCCCGCAACGCTGCTTCCCAGCCTGCTGGCGGCGCCGGAGCTTGCGGCGGGTGGTTTGGGAAGCACAGAAGGCACTGCGGGGATGATCGCGAAAGGAGTAACCAGGGCCATGTTCATGACCAAGGCGAAGATCACGGCGATTGCGGCCTGTGCGGTGCTGGTGGTGGGGATCGGAACCCCGGTTACCTACCGGGCGCTCCGGGCGGCGGAGAAGACCGGAGCCGGCAAGGGGGCCCGGGCTCCCGAAACCGAACTGGGCCGACTGGCGGCAAGCCTCAAGCCCGGCGAGATGAAGCGGCTCAAGGTCAAGGGCTACACCCGGGACGTACTCAAGTCGTGGTACAAGTGGGACCACGACGAGAAGGGCACCCGTATCTACGGCGCGCAGAAGATGTTCAACGTCGCCACCTCCTGGTCGCACGACGCCAAGTGGGATCCCGTCAGCCGCCAGGTGCTCTTCATCGGCATCGGGCACTACGCCGCCCTCAAGTTCCTGACCTATTCGGACGCCACGAACACGTGGACGCTGATGCCCGTTCCGACCCAGTTCGATCCCCGGCAGATCGAGTGCAAGGTCAAGGAAGTCCTGCCCGAGAAGCGCCTGAAGCTCTCGGCAGGCAAGGCGCAGGGCATGTGGCCGGAGGCCAGCCTGGACATCTTCCGGGACGGCAAGATCGTCGGGGAGGCGCGGGTCGTCGAGGTCGGCGGGAACGAGAGCGTTGCCGTGATTCGGCGTGGCGCCGGAGCGATCAAGGCCAACGACACTGCCCGCAACCGCAATCCCTCGTCTGTCGGTTACGACAAGAAGACGAAGAGGAGGACCTGGACCCGCGGACACACCTATGACCGCCTGGCGATCAGCCCCGAGCACCGCATGTTCGCGATCAACTGGCACGGGCTGTACACGTACAACATGGAAGAGCGGGAATGGTCGAGGAAGCCGGTGGCGCCGGCCGGCGGCAAGGATGCTCTTCAGGTCGCCGAGTATTTCCCGGACATGAAGGCTTTTGTCTATACCAGAAGCTGGGGCAAAGAGATGCTCGCCTGGGACCCCGAGACCAAAAAGGTCCGTTCCCTGCCTTCCGGGCGGCGTTTCGGGATGCACGGCGTGATGGAGTACAACCCGTTTCACAAGGTCCTGCTGTTGGGCGGAGGTGACGGGTGTAAGAACCTCTACAGCATGGATGCCAGCGGGAAAGTGCGCAAACTCAAGAATTCTCCGATAGCGTTTACGTGTAAACAACTCAGCAAGTTTCTTTGTGATCCTGTCAGCGGAGAGGTTCTGGTCCAGGAAGACCTGAAGCCCCAGAGGGTCAGGACGCGCACGGGATGGAAACATAAGCTCAACAACAGGACCTTCGCTTTTCACCCGGTCAGGAATGAATGGCGCGAGATCCCCGGCCTGAGGTTGCCGATAGGCCTGGGGGTGGCCATCGATACCTACGGCGTGCTGATGTTCTGCACCGGCGGGCAGGTGTTCGTCTACAAGCACAAGCCGGTCTTCACGGAAGGGAAGGCCAAGTAGTACGGGCGTTCCCGGCGAGAGAAGCGGCCGGCGGCGAGTGCCGCGCGACTTGAAGCTTCGCCCCGGCCTGCTATCCTCGCGAGGGTTGAGCGGCGCGGCGGCGCGCCGCACGGCCCCGTGAGGAGAGCACCAGTGATTCACGAAAACGTCGAGCTGCACAACGTGGCCGAACTCCGCCCGGCGGGCGGCGGCTTGCGGCCGCAGCGCGTTCCGGAAGAAGTGCGCCTGCAGCTGAACGAAGCGGCTCAGCAGAGGGTGCTGCAGCCCGACAATTGCGAGCTGCGTTTCGTGTGCGAGTCCGGGGATGCCCGGGTGACGCTCTCTTCAGAGGGACAGACCGAGGTTACCGTTTTCTACGGTACGTTTGACGCGCGCCGGCGGCACCTGGTCGGGCGGGAGCCGGTGACCATCAGTCAGCCCGGTCCCGAGCGCCTGAAGGACCTGGACCGCCGGTACTGGAAGGACCTGCCCTTCGCGCCGCAGGTCTGCCGGCTGGTCTTCGGCGGGCCGCAGAGAAGCCCGGTAGTCCTGCACGAGGTCAGCGGAACCGACCTGCGCCCGCCGCGCCCCGAAGAGCTGCCGACGGTGACCTACCTGGCCTACGGGACCAGCATCACCCACGGCTTCGACTGCCGGGCGCCGTACCTCAGCTACGCCGCCCAGACCGCCTGGCACCTGGGGGCCGACCTGGTCAACCTCGGGGTGGGCGGGTCCTGTTACTGCGAGAAGGCCTTTGCCGACCACATCGCCGGCCGGACCGACTGGCAGATCGCCTCGCTGGCGCTGTCGGTCAATATGCAGGGCTTCGACCTGGAAGAGTTCAGCCGCCGGGTGGGTTACATGGTCCGCACCGTGGCTGCGGCCGACCCCGACCGGCCGGTGGCCTGTGTGACTCTCTACCCCTATTTCCGGGACCTGGGCATAGATAACCCGGAGCGCTGTTACAGGGTAACCGCGGAGCAACTCCGCCAGGCCCTGCGCGATGCGGTGGCCGCTGCCGGTTTGCAGAACCTTCATCTGATTGAGGGCCAGGAGATGCTGACCGGCATCGCCGGCCTGACCTTCGATCTGCTGCACCCATCCGACAACGCCATGATCGAGATGGGCCGCAACCTGGCGGGCCGGCTGAAGCCGCTGCTGGCATGACCGGCGACACGCTCCGGGAGAGGCGCATGTCCGAAACCGTTCACGAGGCCTCGCGCGAAGTCCCGGTCCTGCACGAAGTTGATGTCGTCGTGATCGGCGGCAGCTGCACGGGGGTGTTCGCCGCGGTGCGCGCCGCGCGCCTGGGCATGCGCGTGGCCATTATCGAGAAGCAGAACTGTTTCGGCGGCACAGCCACGGCCGGGAACGTCAACATCTGGCACCGGCTGCACGACACCGAGGGCCGCGAACAGATCATCGCCGGGCTGACCGCCGAGGTGATCGCGCGGCTCTCGCGCCGTGATGCGGTATTGCGCGGCAAGGAACCTTCCCGCAACAGCTACCGGCTCAATACCGAGGAACTCAAGATAGAGCTGGACGAACTGGTAACCGAGAGCGGGGTGCAGCCACTGCTGCACACCGTCTACGTTGCGCCGGTCGGTGAAGACCGTCGTCTGAACGCGGTAATCGTCGAGAACAAGAGCGGGCGCGGGGCGATCCGCGCCAGGCAATTCGTCGACGCCAGTGGAGACGGGGACCTGGCCCGGCACCTGGGCCTGCCCTTCAGCCGGGAGGAAGGCCTGCAGCCGCCGACTACCTGCGCGCGGCTGCGCGGCCTTGAAGAGCTGGGCGGGTTCGACTGGCAGGCCGCGGTGCGCGAGCACGGTGCCGAGTTCGGCCTCCCCCCGGACTGGGGCTGGGGCGGCCCCTTCCCGGGCATGCCCGGCGTGCAGCTGCGCGCGGACAACCACATCTTCGACACCGATGCTTCCGACGCCGCGCAGTTGACCCGTGCGGAGATCGACGGGCGCCGCCAGGTGCGGGCGCTGATGGACGCAATCCGCAAGTACGCCCCGCAGGGAAGCTCGATAGCCCTTTCCGACCTGGCCGCGACACTGGGCATTCGCGAGACGGCGCGGGTGCGGGCGCGCTACCGGCTGAGCGGAGAGGATGTGCTCTCCGGGCGCCGGTTCGAGGACGCCGTCGCCAACGGTTCCTACCCGGTTGACACCCACCACAGCGACGGCCCGGGGATCACCTGGCGCTTCCTTGACGGAACGGAAGTCACTGTGGCGGGCCGCGGGCTGCCCGAAGAGCAGGGCCGCTGGCGCGAAGAACTGCCCGAGAATCCCACCTTCTACCAGGTTCCCTTCCGCTGCCTGACGCCCGGTCAGGTCCCCAACCTGGTGCTGGCCGGGCGCATGCTGGACGCCGACCGCGAGGCATTCAGCGCCGTGCGGGTGATGGTCAACCTCAACCAGACCGGCGAGGCCGCCGGGGTGGCCGCGGCCCTGGCGGTCGAAGGCGGCGGCGATGTTGCCGACGTCGAAGCGGCGAAACTGCGCGCCACTCTGGAGCGCGGGGGATCCATCGTCCTTTAGACCCTCAACCACCCGGTACCTCCACAAGAAACAAGAGACTCAAGCGGCTGACTCCATGAGTTTCCTGGTAGATACAGTCCGGGAGGCGTGTTGACTTCCTGCTCGCTCGGCCTCAGGCTCCAGGCTTCGCCTTCGGCTACGCCTTGGCAAAGCAGGGCTTCCCGGGGCGCCAGATCCCGAGGCCGGACTTGCCTCAGGTCTGGTTGATTTGGGTTGAAAGCCCGCTTCGTTAACCTCCTCACCTGCAAGACCATACGAATGCCGTCCTGAGCATTGACAGGGCCTGACCTTTTCAGGAGGATTTCTTGAGCCATCATGCGTCTCGGGGTCCATTGTCTGACGGATGGAGCCTGGCGGGGCGGTCCCGCCGGGAGGTCGGGAGAGCAGCGGGATGACCGACGCCGAACTGCTGGAGGTGTACGCGCGGAGCGGATCGGCCCGGGCCTACTCCGAGATCGTGAGGCGTTATGCCGGGCTGGTGCATGGCACGTGCCTGCGCTCGCTTCGCGACGCTCACGATGCGGACGACGCCTCTCAGGCAACGTTCCTGGTCTTCCTGCGCAAGGGGCGGGGACTGCCCTCCGGAACCGTTCTGGCCGGGTGGTTTCACCGGGTCGCGTGCTACTGCGCGCGGGACATCCGGAAGTCCGCCGCCCGCCGGGCCAGACTGGCCGGGGAGGTGGCGGAAATGGCTGCCCGCACGGGTTCGAAGAGGCACGAGAGCGGATCCTGCGGTGACGCAGTGCGCCCGCATCTCGACGAGGCCCTGGAAGCGCTTCCCCGCGCGCAGCGGCGAGCGCTGGTGCTGCATTACCTTTGCGGCCTCTCTCGCGAGGAGGTCGCGCGGGAGATGCGCTGTCCGCAGCGCACCGTGCAGAGCCGCCTGCGGCTGGGGATCGAGAAGCTGCGCCGGAAACTCGCTTGCCGCATGGAGGGCCGCACGGTTCCGCCGGCGGCGGCACTGGCCGGACTCCTCGGCGAGTGGGGCGCACAGCAGGCGCCTGCATCTCTGATTGCCTCCATCCAGGCACTGGCAGGCAGCACCGCCGGGGCAAGTCCCGGGGTTGCGGCTGCAGCGGAGGGAGTAATGGAAGCAATGTTCTGGAAGAAGGTCAAGATGGTGGCCGCGGTGCTGTGCGTCGCGGCGGCAGCGGGAACCGGGGGCACATGGGCGGTCGCGGCTGCGCTGGCTGCGGATGGGGCGCCTGCTACGGCCAAGAAGCCCGCGCAGGATAAGACTAAGGACTGGATGGCCTCGCTGCGGAAGGATTGGGCTGCGAGGGACGCCTACGCACGGGGCTGGGACCGCAAGGCGCCCAAGCCCGTAAAGGTCTTCTCGCACGGCGGTCGCGTCCCGCTGATCGTCCTCACCCACAAAGGTACGCTCTTGGCCTTCCAGGAGAAGTACATCACCGGCGGCGACACGGGAGACCACGACGCGGTCGTGGCTCGTAGCACCGACGGCGGCAAGACCTGGGGGAAGGAGATACTCATCTACGACGCCGGGAAGGCCAACGTCAATCATCCAATCCCGGTCGTCGCTGCCGACGGGACGATATGGTTGACATTCACCGTCAGGCTCAAGAAGGTCTTCGTCACGCACAGCCGGGACGACGGCAAGACCTGGGCCAAGCCGAAGGTGATCGCCACGGAGAAGCGGTGTTGGACGGGACATCACAGCATCCTGCACTCCTCGGGCCGGATACTGTTTGCCGCGAACAGCGAGGGCGGACCCCAGTGGTGCTACTACAGCGACGACCATGGCACTACGTGGAATAAGACCAAGCCGTTCGCCCGGGGAGGTCTTCAGACTTCCTTGGTGGAACTGGTGGACGGGAGCGTGTACGCCAACATACGCAGGTTCGGAAGGCACAAGCGGCCCAATCGTCGGTCGGAATGCTGGAGCCGCGATGGTGGACTGACGTGGTCCGACGCGAAGGCCTGCAAGCAACTCCTGGATGCCGGCTCCGCGGGGTGCTCTTCGTCGCTGATCCGCGTGACCGACGAGCGTATCCACGATCGCAACCGGGTGATGTTCGTCGGCCCGGATGCCGGTGATCCCGAGACGCATAAAGGACTGGGAAGGATCAACGGGACGGCGCACATCAGCTACGACGAATGCAGGACATGGAAGAAGTGCAAGCGGATTGTGAATGGCAAGTTCGGCTATTCCGATCTCGTTCTGTTGCCGGATATGAGCGTGGGCTGCATCTATGAATCCGCCGGCGGCTACAAGTGCAGCTTCGCGCGTTTCACGGTCGAGTGGATCACCGACGGTGAGGACAAGGTGGACTTCAGCAGGTTCAAGAAGAAGTAGTCGGACGGGGCCGGCAGCGTTCGATGCGCAGGCGCTTGCCGGCCTCAGGGCAAAAACACTGCTGCCAAAGCGCTTGCACATTGCTTGAAAGCTTCTGCGCGCCTGCCTGGTGCTACAGCGCGCTGGATTCGGGGCTTGGAGCAAGTAGTCTCAGTTCGCCTCCGCGAGCATGATCTCCCAGTCGCGCAGACCCGACAGCGCGTCGGGCCCGTAGAGGCTGTCGCGGCCGGCGATCATCGCCAGGCGCACCGCGGTTTGGGCCGGTCGCCCTTCGAGCATCGCCGAGAGGAACCCGGCGACCGCGGCGTCGCCGGCTCCGCAGGCGTTTACGAACCGGTCGCGGTCCATCTTGCAGGCCGGAACCCGGATTTCGAGGTCGTCCCAGTCCGCGTCCAGTTCCAGCGCGGTGCGCGAACACAACCCGCTCACGTCGGCGGTGCGCAGCAGCGCGCCGCGGGAGCCGGCCTTGATCAGCAGGACGCTGACGCCGAGTTCCAGGATGCGCCCGGCGAGTTTCGCAAGCAGGTCCTCGGGGATGGCCTCCAGGGGGTCTCCGCCGCCGGACTTCCCGCAGATCTTCGCGTACTCGGCGGGGGCCATCATGCGCACCAGTTCCTCGGCGCTGGGCACGAAGACGTCCAGGCGGGGCAGGGCGGTCTCGAGGATGGCCTGCCAGTCGGCCCGGCCGCCTTCGCTCTCGTCGTCGAGCAGGGTGGTGTCCAGGCTGGTGGCCGCGCCCAGTTCGCGCGCGCGCGCGAACATGTCGGCGAGGTTGCGGCCGCCATCGCTGTAGAACCCGTGCATCAGCGTGGGGTAGCCGAAGTGAAGCAGGCGCGCTCTCGCGACCGAGTCCCAGTCCACGCTCTCGGGCGAGAAGACCTCGTTGCACCCCGGGCACTCCAGGAAGCAGCGGTCGCTGCCCGGCGGGGCGATGACCACGCTGAAGGCGGTGGAGGGCTTCTCGACCCGGCGGACGCCCTGCGCGCCGCCGCGCTGCTCGAGCAGCCCGGCGGCCATTTCGCCCATGCCGTCTTTGCCCAGCAGCGCGGAGAGTTCCACGCTGCGGCCGAACCGGCGCATGGCCAGCCCGGTGTTGGCGGTCACCCCGCCCAGGGAGGTGTCCATGCCGTCGACTTCGGTCAGGCTGCCGGGGCGCAGCAGCTGGGACAGGTCGGCGCGCTCGGCCTTGCGCGGAAAGCGCGGGGCGAGATCCACGCAGAGGTAGCCGGCAACAACTGCGTCGAGTGTGCGGTCATCTGACATCGGCGATTCTCCCGTGATTGGCTTCGGCCAGGAGCCGGTCTATCCAGCCGGTCAGCCTGGAGCGCATCTCCGTCAGCCGGTTGTAGTTGGGCAGCGTTGCGTAGAAGCTGTCCTGGTCCAGGCCGAAGCTGGTCCGGTCGCGTCCCGAGGGGATTGCCGCCAGGAACTCCTCGTATTCGGCGGCGACCTTCTGCTTGGAGGGGCCGTCGGCGGCTTCCAGCAGGTGTTCCAGAGTGGCGCAGTAGCGCAGGTCCTCGTAGCCCGCGCGGATGCCCTCCCAGGCCAGCGTGGGGATGTGCCCCCCGGCGTGCGTCCCGGGGTAGACGGTGACCCAGCCGGCGTCGCCGCCCCCGCCGTCGAACTCGTTCCAGGGGTCGTCGCGGTAGAAGTTGTAGCACCAGAACCAGTGGGACCCGAAGCGGTGCTGCCAGAGGCGCAGCCCCATGTTGAAGCGCGCGCCGCCCGCGCCCACGCTGGCCGGCGAGCCCCCGTAGCCCCAGGCGTCCTTGCCTTCCTTGCGGGCCAGTTCGCGGATCTCCGCGAAGGACCCGTTGCAGACCAGTATGTCGCTGACCGGCACCAGGTCCCTGGCCCACTCCAGCGTGTTCATGGTCACGCCGTAGACGCGCACCTCCGGGAAGTTGTCCTTGATCAGTTTGTAGCGGTGCGCGGCCTCGGGCATCAGTCGCTCGGTGGGCTCGTCGTAGTGCAGCAGCACCACCTCCGGCCAGTTGCGCTCCCGGGCCATCTCCAGCAGCTGGCGCAGCCCCTCGACGTACAGGCGGTTGACCGTCTCGTCGTCGAGTGCCGCGACCTGGGCGGTCTTGCCGTCCACCGGCGAGGCCGGCCGCAGCGGGCGGTCGTGCTGGCGGCAGATCTCGCGCTCGTAGTAGCCCACGGTGTCGTCACCGAGGGCGATCACGATCGGGCCGCGCATGCCGACGGCCATGGAGTCCTCGACGATGCGCACCAGCGGGTGGAAGTTCTGCCGGATCGAGTCGCCGTTGCGGTAGAGGGTCCACACCGTCGGCGAGTAGAACCAAAGCATCGCGTCGATGCCGTGGGCCTTGAAGTCCGCCAGGGTTTCGCGGTCGGGTATGAACGGCCGCAGGGTCATGAATGCGCCCAGGAAGAAGTCCCGCGGTTCGCGCAGGCGGTAGGGGCGAACAACGGCGGTCAGCAGTCGGCTGACCGCCGGGCGCCCGGAGGAGCCCACCCGGATGCTGCCGCGGTACTCGCCGGGTTCTGCGCCTTCCGGCACGGCGAGGTCCAGCCAGAACTGGCGGTTGAGACCCGCGGCCAGTTCGACCGGCCGGTTGGGCCACAGCCGCAGGTGGGCGAGCATCGCCCGCTTCTCTTCGGGGCGGTCGGGGTCGCAGACCCAGGCCTGTTCCAGCACCCGAACGCGCGGGGCGGGCAGCGCGGCCCCGTCGACCCGCAGCAGCGGGCCGCACTCCACCGTCAGGCCCTCGAGGTCCTCCAGGGCGTGGACTCCCAGCGACAGCGGCTCGGTCTGGCCACGGGCCGCCACGATGCGCGCCGGCGCCTCCAGTTCGCCCGGGAGGACCCTGCTCTCGGGGTGGACAGGCAGGTTGTAGTCGCGGACGAATACCGCCGCACCTGCGCTGCGCGCGCTCGCGTCGAAATCGGGTTGGGCTTCGCCGTCGCGCGGGGCATCCGGCGCGGGAACGATCTCGAATCCGGCCGATTCGGCCTGGCGGCGCTGTTCCTCGAGAGGGTAGGGGCCCGAGAATATGTCGAATTCGCTCTTCATGGCGGCGCGGTCCTTTCCACGTGGGAGTCTCCAGACGGGGGATATGATCCCCGGCGAACAGGAGACCGCAACCGCCAAAACTGACCGCAGGAGAGCCGGCAGGGCGACCCGGTGGTCCTCGGCTCCTGCCTGGAACAGCGGACAGCTGTCCGGGCAAGAGGGCGAGTCGCCAGCCGTATCTCTACGTCACTGCAGCACCCGTTACTTGCGGGATTTCCTGCGACCGCGCAGGATCCGCGCGTAGTGTGCCTTCTGCTTCGGTGTCATGAGGCTCAGTGCTTCGATGAGGAAGTCGGTCCTGACCGCTCGACTGCGACTGCGCAGCAGGGCGCCCTTGTTCTGGATCTCTTCGAGGCGCGCCCGATCGGGTTTGCCCTTGAGAACTTCGGACCAGTACTCATCGTACTCCCTGGCGTAGGGCTTGCGAAGCTCCGCCAGGCGCGATCTGCGCAGGGCATCCAGCTCTATGTACCTGGTGCATTGCCGGTTGTCGAGCCCCAGTCTGGCACATATGGCCCGGCATCGGTCTTCCGGGGTCTTCCTCTTCGGGGTGCTTCGCGCCTGCGCGTACCCGAAGACGAAGAACACGTTGAAACAGAGAGAAACTGCTGCGAGCACCCAGGGAAGCCTGGTCTTCATGTCTCTTCCTCCCCAAACATCAGCGTGCCTGTGGACCATGCCGGCGAATCCGAAAGCTCGTCTTGCGGGTGCATGGGGTCCAGTTCCCCGAGCGTGTTTTCCGAATCGGTAGACAGCGACGTGTTCCTTCCCAGGGTGAATCCGAGGAAGGCGGCCAGCAGAAGGGCGGCGGCCGTCATCCACTTGAGCCTGAAGAGACGCGGGCGCTGATCGCCGTCCGACGGGATTCTCTTCAGAACCGATTGCAGCATCGCGGACGGGTCCGCAGAGCGGCCGAAGTCCGTGCGCAGGAGGCCCTCCACGGCGTCACTGCGCCCCCGGACGCGGTAGTCTCGATCGTTGCTGTTACTCATGGCTCTCTCCGAGCGGGGTTACCCGCAACTTGTGCTCAACGCATTTGCGCAATTGAATCCTGGCGCGCTCGAGGCGCTTGAGGATCGTGGCCTGCTGCGCATCGACTCGCGAGGCGATTTCCCTGGAGCTGAGCCCCTCGAAGTAGTGATACCTGCAGGCATTCCGCAGGTCTTCGGGAAGGGCTTCCAGGCAGCCCCGGAGATCCGCAACCCCTTGGCTCCAGGAAGAATCACCGGCTCTGCGATCGGTGGCCTCCAGCACGTCCTCCATGCCCTTGACGTAAGCGGCGTTGTGCAGCACATCGTTCCTGTTGCGACGATAGCGGTCGATGACCACGTTGCGCGTGATGGTCCGGAGCCAGGAGCGAAATCCCTTCTCGGAGCCCTTGAAGCGACCGAAGCCCCGCCACGCACGCACAAATGCCTCCTGGGCCACCTCTTCCGCCTCTTCGCGTGACCCGGTCATCGCCGCGGCATAGCTGACCAGCATGGCTGTGTTCTCCAGAACCAGTTGCTCGAAGTCCTTCAGCCTTCCGGGCGAATTCAAGGGGTCTTCCTCAAGGGTTAACGCATTTTGCGGTCTGCTATGACATTCTTCGGACCGTTCAACCGTCCCGCACTGCGCATGTCCATGCGTTTTTATCACTTACGCGGGTGCCGGTCAATTCCCGCGCGGATTCCGGACCGAGATTGTCATAGCTGATCGCGTTCCTGCGTTCACCTGTGCGCAGGCGTCATCCGACTGCTGCGAAGTCCGGTGCTCAAGGACAGCTGGCAGGCCAGGAGCGGCGCCCACACGGCTGCCGGGTGCGGGGGCACCGGCCAGAAGACAGGAACCCTTCCCATCAGCAGGAACCCGGGGGGCATCTGCCTGTTCGGGTTTTGCCTGGGCGTCAAGTCCATCCCCAGAGCCATGCAATGTGATTCGGAATTGCCTGCCAGCCTGATGTGCAGGGATGGTGCCGGGGCGAATCGATGAATCGAAGGAGCAATACATGAAACGCACACTGCTCGCTGCCACTTCAGCCGTCGTGCTCGGATCCGCTTTGCTGGCCTCCGGCTACCTGACGCCTGCAGGAACTGCTGTTCCGGCTTCGGACTTGATGGGGTCCTTTTCTGAAGAGTCCGAGGCTCTCGAGGGCAAAGCGGCGCGGCCCACGGTTGCCGGGGACACCAACCTCAACCTGCGAGCCTGGTACGCCGACGGCCAGACCTGGCTGGTCTGGGATGAGACCGACGCTCCCCCGGCGACCTATACAATCTACCGTTCTTCCCAGCCCATTACCAATCTCGGGCAGGCGGAGAGGATCGGGCGGCTGTTTCCGGAGGACTGGCGCGGGGCAAGAGTGGAGGTGGTCACAAATCTGCTGGCCAGACGCGGGGTGTCCGTTCCGTCGACTTTTGGCATTCCTGATCAGGCAGGTACGGGCACTTACAGGCTCGGTGCCGCCGAGGCTCTCTTTGTCTATACCCCGCACAGCGCGGTTAAGGAATACTTCGCCGTGGTCAAGGCGGGAGAAACCAAATTGGGCGATGGCAACACCACCGGACCGGTTGAACAGAAGCTTGACCCGGTTCAGTGTCACCCCCAGTTCAGTGCAGCCCTGAATGGGCACCCCTTTACTGTCTACGCCCACTGGGTGGACGGGCGGGCGGATTTTAACTCGGGTCGAGCGGGTTATCCGGTGATGGCCAATGAGCACGCCAACGGGGTCGGCCACTTTTTTTCCGTTTCTGATCCGATCGGGGGGCGGCCCGAAGGGGATGCCAGGATGCCGGCGGTCGTAAACCTGCATGGCGGAACAGGCCATTTCATCCAGTGGTTTCCGGGGCAGTGGGGCGACGGGGAAACCATCGAGAAGACTATGAAGACAGGGCTGACTGTCGCCCTGGACGACGGCCTGTGGGTCCGGAATGCCGCGGGCTTACGCATGGACACCAATACGCGGTGGTTCGGCTACTGGAAGGATTATAATCGTTTTGTCGCTCCTGCCGGTGTGCCGCCCGATGATGCCGTGATCTGCCACTACACCCTGCGCAGGATGGAATTCATCATCGAGTGGCTTCTGGCAAACGAAGCCATTGATCCGGAACGGCTTTCGGTAATGGGGCACAGCATGGGCGGAGCAGGCACCAGTTTCATTTCGCGCTACCGGCCGGATCTATTCAACTGCGCGACCATTTTCGGGCAGGCGGGGACCGGCATGGGCGGAAATCCCTTTTCTCCCTAGGGGGGTATCCACTTCGAGCAGGTAGTTCCTAGATGTTGTGGTCGCCCGCAACGAGTTGCCGGTAGGGAGCCGAGGGCGTCGTAACAGCCTGTTGCATAAGCCTGTAGAAGAGCATTCCCCTTGAT
>Ga0272442_10001168_pt1 | contig 40514 bp, 28 predicted proteins | sample SSMForm2O_FD_200262 | JGI IMG/M metagenome (GOLD analysis project Ga0272442, IMG submission 200262) | Marine sediment archaeal communities from Little Sippewissett salt marsh, Falmouth, MA, United States - SSM-Form-2O | ecosystem: Environmental > Aquatic > Marine > Wetlands > Sediment ... | reverse complement strand
GAAAGCAAAAGTGATCATTCAACGGAATATGAGCTGATTGTTGGCCATTTGATGTCATTGCGAGCGAGGCGGAGCCGAGCGCGGCAATCTCTTTGCTCCGAGAGACTGAGATTGCTTCGGCCTAAAGGCCTCGCAATGACACGGAAACAATGACGAAAGGGCGTGAGTATGGAAGCCTTGAATATACAATTGTTACGCATCTTTGACTGGCTGTTATGGACAACCATTCAGGGCAGTGTGCTGGTTGTTCTGATCGTCCTGCTCCAGGTTATATTTCGTCGCCGGCTACCGGTGCGCTGGCATTACCTTCTCTGGGTACTTCTGTTGATACGCCTGGCCGTGCCCTGGCTACCCGAGAGCAAAATGAGCATTTTCAACCTCGTCCCGCGATCTGTTCAGCAGGGACGGATCATTGAATCCTTTTCACAATCTCGAAGAGCTGACTCGATGGACTCTTACATGTATGGTCGATTTGCCAGTGCCACGCAGAAAACAGATGAACCTGAGACTGCCTCTGTCAGATTCATGCTTGCGTTACCGGTGCTCTGGCTTGTGGGGACGGTGATGATCGCCGGTTATATCTTTTTCCGGAGTATCCGTTTGTGGAGGATCGTTAAACGTGAGCGACCGGTTACGGACTCAGAGATTCTCGATCGGCTCGAGGATTGCAAGATGCAGATGGGTGTCCAGACCATCTTAGGCGTGGTGGTCAGCGACAGGATTAAAAGTCCGGCTCTGTTCGGTTTTGTCCGGCCCCGGCTGCTTCTGCCCCAGGGCATGTTCGAAACGTTTAGCCATGAAGAGCTGCGCTATGTTTTCATTCACGAGCTGGCCCATCTCAAACAGCGGGATATCTATTTCGGCTGGCTGATCGCGCTGCTGCATATTCTGCACTGGTTTAACCCCTTGATGTGGTTTGCCTTCGGCCGAATACGGGCAGACCGGGAGATGGCCTGTGATACATTGGCGATTTCAATGATGGGACCGGATGAGCCGTCGAAATACGGCCGGACCATCGTTAGTCTTTTGGAGAGTTTTTCCCAAGCGTGTTACCTGCCCTCAGTGGCGGGTATATTAGAAGACACATGTCAAATGGAAAGGAGAATAAAGATGATTGCTGATTACAAAAAGACCTCACACACACGATGGGCCGGGGCGCTGCTGCTTCTGGCTGTATTAGCCTGCGTGGTCCTGACCAACGCCTACGTAGCTAAGGCCGATTTTACCTTCGGCACGCCCACAAATCTCGGTCCCAACATAAATACTAGTGCGGGCGAAGTAGCCCCAAACATGTCAGCAGATGGTCTCTCGCTCTACTTTACTTCCGAGAATGGTTATGGAGGCAGAGGTGACATATGGGTTGCGCATCGGACGACGACGGACGGCGAGTGGGGCTCAGCTTCCAATCTCGGTCCTGTTGTGAACAGCTCGGCGTGCGAAGCTTCTCCATGTATCTCGGCCGATGGTCTAACCTTGTTCTTTTGCGATGGACACTGGGGTGTCGCAGTACCTCAGCGTCCCGGCGGATACGGCGACGTGGATCTTTGGTGTACGACGCGTCTGACCCAAGACGGCGAGTGGAATCCCCCTGTTAATTTAGGTCCACTGGTTAACAGTCCATACTGGGATGGCCATCCTGCCATCTCTGGTGATGGGTTATCATTGTACTTTGACTCAGACCGCCCTGGGGGGCATGGCGGTGCAGACATATATGTGGTCACGCGAGCTTCAGTACATGATGAGTGGGGTTCTCCCGTCAATCTTGGGCCGCCCGTCAACAGCTCATACAGCGACAACGGCCCGGGTATCTCAGGGGATGGACGTATCCTCGTTTTCACGAGTCTACGACCACCAGTGCTTGGGCTTTTCGACATATGGATGGCAGAACGCAGGACGCAACACGATCCCTGGGAAACACCAATCCATTTGGATCCACCGATCAGCAGCAGCGATATGGAGGGGTGGCCAAGGATTTCTCCAGATAACTCCACCCTGTACTTCTCCGCTCTAAGGCGGTCCGGTGGATTCGGGTACTTCGATTTGTGGCAGGCGCCAATTATCCCCATCGTCGACTTCAACGATGATGGAAATATTGACACGGATGATCTGGTGATCCTCGTCAATTGCTGGGGTACAAACGAGCGTCTTTGTGACATTGGCCCGACGCCGCTGGGCGATGGCATCGTGGATATGGAGGATCTAAAAGTCTTTATGAGCTACTGGGAACAGGAGAATATGCCGGAGGTTCCATAAGATGGACAATAAATTAATGCGCCCAGTGGGATTTCTGAGTTGATATCGTTGAAGAACGCGGGTGGCAGCCTCAAGCGCAGCTTGGGGATGGCTTACGATGCATTTCCCATCCCCAAAGCCTTCGGCTTTGAGGCTGCCACCCGTCGGGATTTTGCCTACCACAGAGATACGAGATTTGCTTCCTATGTCATTGCGAGCGAAGCGAAGCAATCTCAACTGTTCGCAAACCGGAGATTGCCGCGGCCAGATTCTCTGGCCTCGCAATGACAGTCGTGGCTCCATCTGGCTCTGTGAAACTGTAGGATGGGTAACTTGTTTGCCCATGCTGTTGATGTGACGTATTCTAAACCGCATGGGCAGGAAACCTGCCCATCCTACGCAATTGTCATTGACCGTCAACCGGTTTTGCTTTAGTGTCCAGAAGAATCGGGCCCGGCGGGGCTTTCCAGACTCGGCAAAGAGGATTCTTCGCCCGAATCCAACCATCTGAGAGTAATGCCGAATCGGTGGAGTAACGGCATTGCTCCGTTTTGGGATGACGATATTCGTAGAGCAATACGACGCGTGGATTCTCGCTCGCTGGACCGTCCGCCGGCAAGGCATAGAAAAGCGGGGAAGCATTTTCGTTAGGATGTTCCGCGGTGAGACGAAGGGTTTGTTCGTTTCCGATAATATAGATCGGAACAAGATCGTCGGAAGCTCTTTTCGGCTCGACGGCGAAAAAAGGGATGGTTTCGATAGTGTTCCACTTGCCCGCTTTTTCCATACCGTCGCGGAGCAGGTAGTTTCTTTCGGTCTGTTCGCCCTTGACCTGATAAACCGGCGCCGGAAGTCTAAGTCGCGGATCATCAAGGTCGAGCCGGTACATGATCTGGTTGTAATCGTAGCGCGGTGTGGCGGTTTCGGCCGGGGCGGAGAATGTCGTGGTGTATGTGCCCTCGAAGTAGATGATACGCCCGCCGTCCTGATCGAAGTACAGATGTTGTTGCGGATTGTAGAAGGAATATTTTTTGTGCGTCACGATCTTTCGGGCGTAGGCCCACGGTCCCACGGGCGTATCCGCTTCGGCGTACCAGACTTCTCCCAGATTAGAGCTGTCGCCGAACTTCTGGTGCATGATCATGATCCATTTGTTTCGGTATTCATTGAAATAAACGCTGCCGGCGTGAGGTGAAACTTTTTTGCCTGAGACGACGTCATAGAAATGCGTATCTTCTTTCTCTTTCTTCAGCGCTTTGATGAGCGAAGGCATTTTTGTCGCATCGTTGCCGATCAATTCTCCGGTACGAATCCAGCGGCATGGTTCTCCCGGTTTTTGAGCTGTTAAGACTTCGTAAAGGTTCGGATCGATGATGTGGTCCCATTCGGCCCTGACGCGCATGCGAACCGAAAGAGGAAACTGCGTAGCGAAGTAGTAGTATTTTTGCCCATCGACATTCACGACAAAAGGATGTCCCGAATTATGGTAGGGCAGAAAATCCGGGCCGGATCGCACGAGCCGTTCGAACGAGCCGGTTGCATCGTTGAAAACAACGAGTCCTCGCTCGTAGGCCTCGCCAAGGTCTTTCATTCGCGCAAGTTTGGCGACCAATCGCTGCCGGCCCTGTTTGTCCTTGACAGTCAGCAATCCGTCGAGCCAAAACATGCCTTTCTCCTCCAGGCGGCAGATCGGCCGGCTGAATCCATTCTTATCCGCGAAGTATTCGAGATTTACCCCGGCCGAAGGATCCAATCCTCCTTCTTCAGGCAGATCGGAAAACGCCCCGGCCGTCGCGAAGTGGCCCAGGGGATAGGACGGTCGGTTCGTATCGCCCCATAACCAGAACAGACGGTCCCGATAGATACAGGTATAAACCGAATCCTGTCCGGTTACCTGGGCGTTCAGGACCGGATTTTCAAGCGGCACCGGATGGCTGGTCAGGATGCTGTCGCGGTAAATGCCCTGGCCCGTGACGCGGTAGAGCCGCTCGGCGATATTGATCCGGTCGATCTTGATGACCGCGCCGCCCCCTGTCGTGGTCTTAAGCTTTCTTCCGCGGAAGCCGAATCCGTCCTTAGGGAATGCGTAGCCGTGGCTTTCGACGAAGAAAAAGACCTCTCGATCCATCAGGCCCGGCTCATGGAATGCAATGATGCCGTTGCTGTCCGTGTATTGCCGAAGATTGCTCGTCGTGCGCAACTGAACGAGGGGAACGCCCCGGCCGGTTTGCCGGTCCACGACCTGAATCTTAAAATATTGGTCCGGGCGTTTCTTCACGAGTAAATCCCGCCATCCGGACGCCATCAACAAGCCGGGCGGGAACACATTCAGGAGAACGAATGCCAGAATGATTCGATGGTGCTTTGCTCTTTGAAGCTTGCGTTTCATGGCCATCTTTCTACAACTCCTTCATCATATGCAGGATGTTGTTTTTCCATGAACAACTCTTTAGCGAGATTTTGGAATATTGAGCCCGTGACGGGGCTCGCTTTTCTGATTGTGTGAAGACGCAGCGCCCTTTAGGGACAAACTGATTCGTTTTTTCGCCAGGTCCACATCGAGAACCGTTACTGTGACCTTTTGATGCACTTTCACGACGTCGCTCGGATCCTTGACAAAATGGTTGGCCAACTGGCTGATGTGCACCAGGCCGTCCTGGTGTACGCCGACATCGACGAAGGCGCCGAAGGCCGTGACATTGGTGACAATGCCCGGCAGTTTCATACCGACTTCGAGATCCTCCATCGTGTTGACGCCTTCGGTAAAACTGAAGAGTTCAAATTGCCTTCGAGGATCCCGGCCCGGCTTGGTGAGCTCCTCCATAATATCATTGAGCGTCGGCAGCCCCACCGTCTCGGTGACATAATCCTGCAGGCGGATTTTCTTTCGCAGCGATTCATCTTTCATGAGATTCGCAACGGACACTCCGGCGTCCGCGACCATTGCGTCGACGACGTGGTAGCTCTCCGGATGGACGGCGCTGGCATCAAGCGGATTTTTGGCGTCTCGAATTCTCAAGAAACCCGCCGCCTGCTCGAAGGCCTTGGCGCCGAGGCGATGAACTTTCTTCAATTGCTTCCGCGATGTGAAAGGGCCGTTTTCGTTCCGGTAATCGATGACGTTCTGAGCGAGTTGCGGGCCAAGACCCGAGACATACGTGAGCAGTTGCTTGCTGGCGGTATTGACTTCGACGCCGACTTTGTTGACGCAACTAACGACCACGTCGTCGAGTCCCTGCTTGAGTGATGATTGATCCACGTCGTGCTGGTATTGGCCGACGCCGATCGATTTCGGATCGATCTTCACCAACTCGGCGAGGGGATCCATGAGCCGTCGCCCGATGGAGACGGCACCGCGCACGGTGACGTCCTCGTTGGGAAATTCTTCGCGGGCTACCTTCGAGGCCGAGTAGATCGACGCGCCGCTCTCGTTGACGACGATGACGGGAATGTTCCGAGAGAGCTTGATCGTACGGATGAAGGCTTCGGTCTCCCGGCCGGCCGTGCCGTTGCCGATAGCGATGGCCTCGATATCGTATTGTTCGCACAAGGCGGTTATCTTCGTTGCCTCCGAGGCCACCGCCTTTTGGCCGTGGTGGGGATAGATCACGTCGGAATGTTTGAGCTGCCCCTGCCGGTCGAGACAGACGATCTTGCATCCCGTGCGAAATCCGGGATCGATAGCCAGCACGTTCTTTCGCCCTAAAGGAGGAGCCAGAAGCAATTCTCGCAGATTTTCGGCAAATACTCGGATCGCTTCGACGTCGGCACGCTCTCGGGTCGCCGTAAGAATCTCCGTTTCCATCGAGGGTGATAGAAGCCGCTTGTAGCTATCCGTGACGGCTTCTTTGACCTGCGCCGAGGAAGGGGATTGGCCTTTGACAAACAGCCCGTCCAGGATGCGAAGGGCTTGTTCTTGCGGGGCAACGATCTGCAATCTCAAGAATTCCTCGCGTGCCCCTCGACGCATCGCCAAAATTCTATGCGACGGCGCCTTTGCCACCGGTTCGTTCCAGTCGAAGTAATCTTCGTACTTTTTTCCTTCTTCTTCCTTGCTTTTGACGACTTTGGTCTGGAAACATCCCTCCTTAAAAAAGAGATGGCGAATCCTGGCCCTCGCCGTTTTATCTTCATTGACCTGCTCGGCGATAATATCTCTGGCTCCGGCCAGAGCGTCCTCGACCGAATCGACACCCTTGTTCTCATCGACAAACGCCTCGGCCTCCGCCGACGGGTCGATGGCAAACTCCTGGGCGAAAATGAGTTCCGCCAGGGGCTCCAGTCCTTTCTCCCGGGCGATGGTCGCGCGCGTTCGTCGCTTGGGTCTGTAGGGCAAATAAAGGTCTTCCAGGACGGTCATCGTCTCGGCCTGCATGATCTGTTCTTTGATCTCGTCGGTCAACAAGTCGCGCTCTTCGAGCGATTTGATAATGGATTCGCGCCGGTCGTCCAGTTCCTTTAATTGACCGAGCCGGTCGCGGATGCTCGTGATGGCGATTTCGTCCAGACTGCCCGTGGCTTCCTTACGATAGCGGGCGATAAAGGGGATCGTAGCGCCGCCTTCGAGCAGTTCGGCCGTGGCCTCGACCCGACGAGGCGGCAAGGACAATTCGGAGCTGATTTTGATGAGGTGTGCCTGATTCAATGGTCGATCTTTCAAATATTGCTATTGTTAAGATTTTCAAATGTCTCCTATGTTTACGTATCGAGAATATAGCGACAAAGAGGTGCTCTTTCAAGAGGTAAACACATACTCCGCGAGAGGGATAAGCATTGTTTCCCTGTCAGAAACGTATTAGATCAATGACGGCAGGACGACATGCAAGACGATGTCTGTAGTGAAGTGTGAAATCATCGCCGCCTCAAGACCTTTTTTCCAATAGAGCCATCCGAATGTGATACCGGCGATGCCGTTTAAAATAATGGCGCGGACCACGACGATGGTGGTGATCTCCATAAAGCGGGCCGTCATCGGCAGATGACCGAGACCGAAAAGGGCACTGATCAGGATGATCGCCAGCCATACGCCGAAATTCGTAGGCAAGCCATCCTTTGTTCTCTTGATCTTATATGTGATCCAGACGACGAGGGTTGTCAGGAAGAATCTCATGGCGATCTCTTCGGCGACACCGCCGTAGAAACTGGCGAGCAGCCGCGTCCAGATCGGGGGCGTCTCTTGAAAAGCCGTGATCGGTTCGATGAAGATAGAAAAAATGTACCGATCGAGCACAAAAATCGCCGCCCCAATGACGGTACCAAGAAAGGTTGATATTCTGAGGATCGGTGCAAGACTGATTTTAATTTTTTCACCCTGCAGCCACGATTCAACGAAAGGTATACCCAAGCCCACTTTCCTGCCCAGAAGCAGGCCGAAGAAAATCGCCACGGCAAAAAATACTGTCACCTGAACAATCTGTATCAACACGGCGACGGGTAAAGGCACGGGAAGCTCTTCGACATGGATGACGCCCAGCGAAAAGGCATAGGGCAGAACAGCAATATTGGCAACGATGCCTGCCAGGAGCAAAATTAAGAACAGCTTCCAATTAATGAGTCTCTTCACGTTCATACCGTATGCTCAAAGATAGCGAAGGCTCAGGATAACCTGTGTTGGATGTTCACTTCGGTGTTTCGAAAACCATGGACATAAGCTTGTTTTCTTTAAGCGAGAATCGGGTGCGGAGTTTGTCATAATGGAGATTTTGAATGGCCCCTATCGGGCTCGAAGCGGTACTTGTACTGTCCGGCCGGCCGTAAGCGGCGACAATCTCCTCTTCGGATGCTCCAATTTTGATCCCCTCTTTTGTCTTGCCGGCAAAGGTCGTAACGCGCGAAGGGAGCATGCCTTCGGACCAGCATCCGATCTCTTGCAGGCCGGATTCGGAATCGACGGCAAAGTTCAGACCGCGTGAAGGAACATAATTGAGCTTTGTTACTTTTCCTTCGAAGACTTGATCGGGTTGCCCGAAATATTCTATGATCTGATCTCTCGTCATGCCAAATTGAGCGGAACCGATGCCGACCAAGGGTTCGATGATAAGCACCTCCCGCGGTTCTTCTACGTCCGCCTTCTTCTCACAACTTATCACAGTCACAAGAGACATTATCAGCAGACTGAGCACGAGAATGTTTCTTTTCGTCTTCATTTCTTTCTCCTTGTCATTTTATTGTCTTTGCCACTGTTCGAGCCGTCGTAATTGCCTTTGAATCGGCCACTCGCCAAATGCCAGCATGAAGATCATGATAACGTTTGCAATCGGGATGAACATCAACAGACCATACGCCCAGCAGTAACCCGCCTTCGCAAAGATTTTGCAACAGATCAGGGCCTTGACAATAAGCACTCCAATGAATGTGAGAACGCCGAACACGATCAGCAACGGCAGCAAAATCAGGCCGACATCCGGACGCGATTGAGCTAAAATGAGCCATTCCATTGTCTTTCCTTTCCAGCCTATTATGAATCACATTTCAACGGTGCTCGGCGCACCGGCCATTTCCTAATTCGGGTCCCAATAATCAATACGCCCGACATGCGAATAACTTTCAGCTTTTTTGAGTTTCCGAGAAATTTTAACGGATGGTAATTTTCTAAAATCGACAAGGACGCAGGGTTCTTGCTTGATTTTGGGGGTTCAGCCTGAGATACTTACGAACAAATGGGGTGGATATGTTGTAGTTTTTCCTCATAATGAAACCATTTGATGAAAAGGAGCATACAATGAGTAGAATTGGATCTTTACCCAGGATGTTGACGCTATTATGGATTCTCTTAGGTTTTTCTCCTATCCTTCTGGGCCAGGTGGATGAATGGCCTTGCTGGCGCGGTTCGAATCGGGACGGGAAATCCACCGATACTGGGCTGCTGAAAGAATGGCCGGAGGGAGGGCCGACTTTGCTCTGGAAAGTGTCTGATATCGGTCGAGGTTTTTCGACCGTCGCTGTAACCGGTGGTTTCATCTATACAACGGGCGATGTAGATCGCAAGCTGATGCTCTTTGCATTTGATATGGATGGCACACCCGGATGGAAAGTGCCGGTTGATGCGGCGTGGACAAGGAGCCATCCCGGCTCGCGCTCCACTCCCACCGTTGACGACGATCGATTGTACGTTCTTTCCGGCAATGGGATTCTGGCTTGCTTTGATGCAAAAACGGGAGAGAAGAACTGGTCGAAAGATGTGAAGAGGTACGGTGGACGCCCCGGCGGATGGGGATACGCCGAATCGGTTTTGATTTATGATAACCTTGCTATTGTCAAACCCGGGGGCCGGAGTTGCGTGGTGGCTTTGGATAAAATGACAGGAGAGACCGTCTGGCAGAGCAAGGGATTCGCCGCGGGCCCCGAATACAGTTCGTGCGTGCCGTTCACCTTTGAAGGGATTCCTATGATTGCCACCGGCACGAAAGCGGGTATTGCGTGCTTTTCGCTCAAAACGGGGCAGGCCCTCTGGAGTAATGACTGGTGTGCCCGGAATACGGCTAATTGTCCCGATCCGGCCGTTTCGGACGGATACGTCTTCTGGGCGAATGGTTACCGCAAGGGAGGGATATGTCTGAAACTCACCGCCTCGGCCGATACGGTCTCTGCCGAAGAAGTGTGGACGACTAAAGAGATGGATTGCCACCACGGAGGGTATATCCTTCATGAGGGCTATATCTACGGTAACCACGGCGGCGGCTGGTCGTGCCTCGATCTGAAGACGGGCGAACGCAAGTGGAACGAGAGGGCCGTAGGCAAAGGCTCCGTGTGCTTCGCCGATGGAATGTTGTATCTGTTCAGTGAAAGAGGCGGTCGCGCTGCTCTGGCGACGTGTTCCCCCGAGGGTCTGTCCGTCAAAGGGAATGTGACCGTTGAAGGCACCGGCACAAGCTGGGCGCATCCCGTCGTCATCGGCGGACGCCTGTACCTTCGTTATGCCGACAACCTCTATTGCTTCGACGTGAAAGCCAAATAGTCCACGCGTCTAAGTTGAGTCATGACATCCACTCGACCGGATCGAGTTTATAATAATCCCGTAGCTCGTCGTAGAGTTCGGGGTGTCGTTTCTTCATCTGCCTGGGTTTTTCGAAGAAGGTCTCGGTGACGACGGCGAAGAACTCGGCCGGGTTCGTCGCGCCGTATTTGTTCATCACGGACCGCCGGCGTTTTTTCTTTTTCTTCTGCAGGGCCTCGTATTCAGCGCTGAGAACGCGCGCCCATTCGGTGTAGCGCGACCGGCGTTCCAATATGGGGGCGCCGTCGGCGGCACCGTCTTCCTGATCCAACTGGTGGGCGAATTCGTGAAGAACGACATTACGTGCGTCGGTGATGTTCATCGTTCCGCCGGTAACGCTGTTCCAGGAGAGCACGACCGGTCCATCCTGCCAGGATTCGCCGAGACGAACACTTTGCCCGTCAACCCTGATTCTGCCGTCCGAAGAAATCGTTTTAGCCACGTAGGTGTGGGGATACACCAGGATCGTGCGGAGTTTGGGGAAATACGTCGCTTTGCGATTCAGCAATAACATGCAGGCCTGAGCGGCGATGGTCACTTTGATTTCTTCCGTGATGTCCAGGCCGCCACACCCTTCGAAATCCTTTTCCGCGAGAAAGACCTGTACCAGGCCGTGAAGTTGCTCCTTTAACGGATCAGGCAGGCGATTATAAAGGGGTACATTCTTCTGTACTATTTCGCGCCACTTATCCGGAAACGGCGTGACTAACAGACGCTTTCGTCTCGCTTGCCGGGCCAGATATTTCCAGGTGAAAAAGACTGCGACGAGTCCGGCCGCAATGAAGGGTATTGTTATGTAAACCATCCCAATGTCCTATAATAATAAGCATATCATAGTTTCGTTCCACAATATTTGCAGAATTGGGCGTCCCGGTCGTGGCCTTCGGCGCTGCAGTTCGGACAAACCTGGGGATTCGACGTGTCCGCATGGGCGCGCGAGAGTTCCACGGTCATGATACCGGTGGGTACCGCGATGATGGAATAGCCCAGGATCATCACAATGGCGGCCAGGAATTGCCCCAGGCTGCTCTGGGGCGAGATATCGCCGTATCCGACTGTTGTGAGCGTCACAATCGTCCAATAGACGCTCCGCGGTATGCTCGTAAAACCATGGTCCGCTTCCTCGATCACGTAGATCAGCGATCCGATGATGACCACAAGCGTTAAAACGACGAAAAGAAAGACGAGGATCTTTCGCCGGCTTGCATAAAGGGCGTTCTTGAGAACAGCCGCTTCTTTCGTAAGACGACCGAGTTTAAGAACCCTGAAGATGCGAAGCACCCGCAGAATCCTGACCACCAGAAGATAGCTGCTGCCGAAGAACAGCAGGCTCAGGTATGTGGGAAGGATCGCGAGCAGATCGACGACGCCGAAGAAACTGACCGCGTATCGGACCGGCTTGCCGATGCAGAGCAGCCGGAGGATGTACTCGATGGTGAACAGGATCGTAAAAAACCATTCAGCGGCATAGAGAAACTTGCCATATTCCGCTCGAATATCGACGACGCTGTCGAACATGACCGTCATGACACTCAGCAGAATACAGATAATCAATACGATATCAAACCATTTACCGGCCGGCGTGTTGGCTTCAAAAATGATCTCGAACAGAGTCTGACGCCAGGGCCGATCCGGCGTATTATTGTTCGTTGACTTCATGATTCAACCTCTCACAAAACACAGTGATTCACAGGCTTAATCTATTCGCCGGTCTGTCATAATGCAAGCCTTGTTTGATCTGCCGGCATATTCGGCAAAGGATGCCGGTGGATCGGCAAAGAAATGATTCGGGATCAAAACTGAACAAAATTTGTTTAAATATAGAAAAAAGCTTCTTTTCGGAGAAAAGTAGGAAATTCCTTGTGAACCTTCGATCTCAGAGAGCGTATAGCGTGTCCGAAAAGCACGGGCGATGGTCCTGTGAGGTTGAAATATAGCGGTTACCGGCGAGAGCATATAGGGCGTGAGTCAATATCCGATGTGGCTCGTGGGTAGTTCTGAAATAGGGGTAAATTATGTGGAACGAAGAACATGATCTCTTTGAAGCTCTGGATGAGCACGAATTAGAGACTGAGTTTATCGATGATTTCTCCGATGTGGCGCTCGATGCCCAGATCGACGAGGATGCTCCGGAGGAAGCGTTCGACGAGGATAACCTTTACGACGACGAAGATTAGCTGTATTTTCAGTGCTGATAAGCGCGATGACGCGCTTTTGATTGAGACTTCAGAGCTATTTCATTTCTGTTGCTGACGTGGAATGAGGATTCTTCAGGTAGTAAAGGAATCCGTCTTCGGCGCCCGCCAGCAAGTCTGGCTCGTTGTCAGCGTTCCAGTCCACGACGGTTGGACTGGTCGTATGGCCGGCCAGGATGCGGGTGTCAACCATGCCTCGATCGCTGAAAACACATTGAGTTTCGTCTTTTGAGATGTTCCGAAGTAAATGGATATTCCGGCTGTTCACCAACAGGTCCAGCCGGCCGTCAAGGTCCCAATCTGTAAAACAAAATTTCCGCCTGCCGCTTTTACCTGCGATCCCGCCGTTCATTCTGAGTACGCCGCCGGTTTTATTCTGGGGACGCTGAATTGAATCGAATACGGAGCCATTTTCGCTGGAAAACAGTCGTTTTCCCGGCAATAGCACCAATTTTCCGCTTCTTTTAGCCCGCTGGAACAGGGCCAGATAGCCCTCGTGATCCAACGTGATTAAATCATTGAGCCCATCGTTGTTGTAATCCGCCACAACCGGTGTGGTTCGCCATTGCGTGGCGAGGTTTTTGCCTTCGGGTCCCCACCAGTTCCAGGCCGGTTTGGGAGGTTGACCTGCCCACTCAACCTCGATCGGCTGTTGGGCTGCGAGCCTGGGGCGTCGTTTCGTCCCGATGTTTCGATACCAGACGACCTTTCCCCAGATTGAGTTGACGATGATGTCCGGCAGGCCATCGTGATTCCAATCCGCAACGTTTAATGTCGTATAGCCCCACTTCGCCTCGCAAGGGCCCTGGATCGAGCCATTGGGACCGGCCATGATGCGGATCACTTCACCGTCGGCATCAAGACATACCGGGGCGGCCCATTGAGGCGGATTCCCGCCGTCGAGATTCTCGATGAAACCAACGTAGCCGGCGCTGTTGCCGCAGATCAGATCTTCATCTCCATCACCGTCCCAATCCACGCTGTCCGGCGTAACAAGCACGCCGAACTTCACATCGTCCGCCACTTGCCGGAAGAATTTCGGAGGCAGAAAAGCAGGCAACCCATCCACATCTTTTCCCGTGTTCTCAACCAGAGCCACGCGCCCATCCTCCTGGCCTACGATCAGATCAACGTCCCCGTCCTTATCCCAGTCGAGCGCTACCGGCACAATCATGCACAAATCCATCCGGAGCGGTTCACTCAGATACGTCAGGGCTCGGCCCGCAGCATATTCAGGATGCGTCCGAGTCCCGACATTTTCGAACCAGGTGAATGAATCGACAAATTCGCCGCAGATGAGGTCCAGGTCACCGTCGCCGTCGAAATCGGCGAAATTAGGAGAAGGCATCCCGTACACATCCACCGGCTTTCCTCCGGCCTGGACTTTTTCGGCTTTTTCATAGTGCGGCGTCTCATTCGTTCCGGCGTTGCGAAGCCAATAGACGTATCCGTGTAATGGGCCTCGCGTCCAGTTTCCCTCGCTATCGAAAGCATTATCCCAACCATAGTCATTCCAATCGCCGACACCGACGACCAGGTCCAACGCACCATCCCCGTCGTAATCACAGTAATGCCATTGATTGGCCCGGATGCGCCCTTTCGTGCTGTGGACGTTCGTGGAAGGATAAATGGTCTGGGTCTTTTTAAATTGGGCATCTCTTTTGTGGAAATCGACAATCTCTTTACCCGGTAGCAGCACGCGGGTCTTGTCATCGATATAACTGGGCCGAATATTTCGATGGCCTGGTCCGATCTGAACGCCGGGTTTAAAAACCGGCATTTTCACGTTGCCTTCCGTATTTTCGAAAAAGTACGTCCCGTTGTACGGTTTGTCGGGGCATGTAACGACGAGATCATAGTCCCCATCGCCGTCATAATCCATCGGCAGAGGCCACGCCCACAGCCCGACGCCCAGGTCCACGATCAAGCCGGGATGGTTGTACTTGATGCGTTCGAACGCAGCGATGGCATCGCTCGAAATGGAACTGACAAGAATAACATTCAGAATGAGAAGCAGTTTTTTCTTCATAGTCACGTCTCTATTGATTGATTTTGACGATTGCCGCCCAATCATCGATTGAAGGGGGACGTAAAGTCATTGTCTCGTTCATGGCTTTTCGAGGATTGATCTGTCGGCTGGTACGGGGATTAATCCACGTGACCTTGTAGCCTTTCTTGGCCGGGCCGGCGCGCAAGACGGTCTCTGTGCCATCCGGTATATAGACGAGATAAACCTCACCTTCCCTGGCCAGGCAAAAGGCGTTCTTGCCGACAAGCTCGTTGTGTGGTGTCATTTGTGGATAGGGAAGAGATTCGAAAATCCGGCGCAAATAACGCAATTGTGCGGGAGCCTTGCCCTTACCGATATGGCCCGTGTAAAAGGGGGTTTCAGCCGTCCAGTCGCCGTAGGTGGCGTACCCGCCGGCCAGGGCGATGGACCAGTGGCACTTCCTGACCCAGTCGGCGTTCATGCCGTGCTTGGGCTCATCCAGCACGCCTTCATAACCATATTCTTCATTGATGTAAGGCTTGGCGATGTGCCGGTATTTCAGCGCCCATTGGTTGACCTCGGAACAGTCTCCGTATTGCTGCGTGATGATAAAGCCGGCCCAGGATTGATCGCCGTAGAGCCATTCCGCATGGGCGTGCGCCGAGCGCGGCCGGTCGTACGGATCCCATTTCTTAATCAAATCGCCCATCTTCGGCGCCCAGTCCGGCTTGCGAAACTCGTTGTGCTCGTTGCCCAAATCCCACCAGACGTTTGAAAAGGCCGCTAAGCGCGCGACGGCATAGCGATAAAGCCGTCTTTCATGCTCGGTGAGAACGCCGTATTCCTTCGGCAGCCGTTGCTTCTCGATGGTGATTATGCACGTCGCGACAATGCCGCGATCTCTCATGGCCCGTATCGCCCGGTCCGCCTTTTGCCAATGGGCCACGTTGAATCGCGTAAAGTCGTAGTGATGGGGCTTGCCCAACCAGGCCGGCAGCGGATTGACCTCGCCGGGAGGCGCGCCGTAATTCGGAAGTTTCCAAAGATCGCCTTCGAACTTGTACTCATCCCGGCTACGCGTGTCGTTGTCTCTCGGGTAGCCCGTTAAAAGAAAACGCACCTTATTAAAGCCGTGCCGAACGCAATAATCGAGCAGTTCCTCGATTTGCTCATCATCGTTGGATATATCCAACAGATGGTAGGCGGTCAGGCCCATGTGGTAGAAGGGCTTTTTGGATAAAGCGTACTGAAAATGCCTGGGTCTTTCCGGATTGACAATCACCGGTTCCATCCCTTTCGGTTCGGTCGTGCGGAAGGAGCCTGTGTATTTTTCGCCACCCGTTTTGTTCGTTGTCACCACAAAGGTGTATTTCGTTCCGACAAGCGAAGGACAAAACCTTAGGCGAAAACATCGTCCTTCCCGGTCGTCGCAGAAGCCATCGACCTCTATCGGGGGGGCGCCATCGGGTATGAACGCCGCGCGCACTTCGATATCCGTAAACGGATTGCCCTCCATCGGCGAATCCGATGTAAGCACGATTTCATAGATGTCAAAACACGGGATGACGTCCGGCCCCGGTTTCAACGTCATGCCGGCGTTTGTTACTCCGGCTATTAGAACGATTATGAATACAAAGCCGTTTCGCATGAGACAGTCCCTTTCATTCATAGGTAGAATCACCATCGATCACACAGCTTATCAGAAGCATTATGTCAGGTCAATAGATGGGCTTGCCACTGGCGGGTTGCACATGCGTCTGCTTTCGCGTATAAAAAGATTGTAGAATGATTCATGTTGAACTGAGGAATTCGATCATGCTTAGAAAAACTCTTCTTACGCTGTTGTCGCTATTGTTTCTGAATGGCTCAACCACAATGGGCGCCGAGAAAGAATACAACGTCCTCGATTTCGGCGCCCAATCCGATGGTAAAACACTCTGCACGCAAGCGATACAGAAGGCCGTCGATCAATGTGCAAAAGGCGGAGGAGGCACGGTTTATTTCCCCGCCGGCAAATGGCTGACGGGGACGATCTACCTGGAAAGCCACGTGACTCTCTGGCTCGATTCCGGCTGTGTGCTCCTTGGGAGCAAAGAGAAAAAGGACTATGGCCGGCCGCGAGAACTTAACTCCGCCGAAGGCGAGACATTCAGTTGTTGGGGCATTATTGCGGGCAAGAATCTGAAGAACATCGCGATTCGCGGCCGGGGCACGATTGACGGCCAGGGGAGCAACTTCAAATACAAGAACGGGCCGAGGCCAAAAAATGTCTATCTTGAGGATTGCACCGACGTTCTCATTGAAGGGATTCGTCTGCACAGCGCCGGCAGTTGGATGCAACATTATCGGCGGTGCGAGCGATTGACGATTCGCGATATCGCCGTCTTCAATCACGTCAGTTATAACAACGACGGCCTGAATATCGACAGTTGCCGGGACGTCGCCATCAACGGGTGTGTGGTCGATTCCGACGACGACGGGATCGTACTCAAGAGTTTGTCCTTAACCCCGTGCGAGAATATTACGATCTCCGATTGTGTCGTCAGCAGCCATTGCAATTCGATCAAGATGGGCACCGAGTCCGGCGGCGGATTTCAGAATATCACCGTCACCAATTGTACGATATGCTCTCCCCGCTATTCCAAGGTCATTTATGGACGTCAGCGGGGTCTGGCCGGTCTCGCCCTGGAAATCGTCGATGGCGGCACGCTCGACCGCGTGACGGTATCCAACCTGGCCATCAAAGGCGTCACGGTCCCGATCTTTATGCGATTGGGCGACCGCGCCCGCCTTTACGCGGAGGGCCAATCGAAGCCGGACGTCGGGACATTCCGAAACGTCATCGTAAGCAATATCGTTGCTACGGATTGTTCGTCTGTGGGCTGTTCGATCACCGGCCTGCCGGGGCATAGGATAGAAAATGTCACGCTCAGCGACATTCATTTGGGTTTTGAAGGGGACGGTACGAAAGAGGAGGCGTCGCGCCGAATCGCGGAGAAGCCGGACAGCTACCCGGAAAGCACCATGTTCGGCACCCTCCCGGCCTACGGATTCTTCTGCCGTCACGTTAAAGGTTTAAAATTCAAAAATCTCCGGCTCCGGACCACGGCCCCGGACCTTCGTCATGCCATCGTCTTCGATGACGTTAATGAAGCCGTTCTCGATGATCTGGAAGCGCCTTTTGCCGCCGACGCCGTCGGGATGATTCGGTGCACAAATTCACAGGACATTTTCATCCGCAACTGCCGGCCGCCAAACGGTACGGAACTATTTCTCGATCTCCAGGGACCTCAAACGAAGAGTATCCACCTTTTATCGAACGATTTCAGCCGCACCGCGCAGATCGCACATTCTGCGCCGGATGTCCCCGAATCCGCGTTGGTTCTTGAGGCGAATCATATGGGCGATGCGGACTGCTCTACATCCGTCGATGAAACACCCCCTGTCTCCTCCGGAGCCTTTACTATCGATTCTGTTTTCCCCGGCGGCAATGTCATCGTAAATCGCATCGAAGGCGACACGGTATTTCTCCGCCCCGACCTGCGCGATACGTCCACGTGGTGGTTCTATTGGTACTTTCGAGTCCGCGGCGCCGTCGGACGTACGCTTACATTTCAGTTTGAAGGGCAAAGCCCCATCGGAACGCAAGGGCCTGCGGTCAGCACCGACGGAGGGGACACCTGGTCGTGGCTCGATCAGAAAGCCGTAGAGAAGGCTTCATTTAAATATACATTCGACGAGAGGAATAAGGATGTGCGGTTCTGTTTTTCAATTCCCTATCTGGAAGCGAACCTGCACGAATTCCTTCGCGGATATACGAATAATCGGTATCTGGCGGTCCAACCACTCTGCCGCACGCGCAAAGGCCGGACCGTCGAACGCCTTCACGTTGGCAAACTGCGAGGCGATCCGAAGTATCGCATCCTACTTACGGCCCGGCATCATGCCTGTGAAATGATCGCCTCCTATTGTCTTGAGGGTTTGTTGGACGCCGCCCTGGCTGAGACGGACCTCGGACGATGGTTCCGGGATAATGTAGAAATAATGGCTGTGCCCTTTGTAGATAAAGACGGTGTCGAAGACGGCGACCAGGGCAAAAATCGCACGCCTCACGACCATAACCGCGATTACGCCGGCGAAAGCATTTATCCTTCCATCCGGGCGATTCGGCGATTCGTGCCTCAATGGTCCGGGGGACAGCTCGATGTCGTGCTTGATTTACATTGTCCTTACATCCGCGGTGATTATAACGAGGTCATCTACCTGGTCGGCAGTTCCAATCCCGCCGTCTGGGAGCAGCAGCAGAAATTCGCAACCGTTCTTGAAACAGTGAAAAATGGACCGTTACCTTACTCTGCCAAGAATAGCCTTCCCTTTGGGACCGCCTGGAACACAGGCAAGAACTATGGCGACCACAAATCGTGCAGCCGCTGGGGCGCCGAACAACCCGGCGTTCGTTTGGTGAGCACGATTGAGATTCCTTATGCGAATATGGGGACTTCGGTAGTGACTGCCGAAAATGCCCGCGCCTTCGGTCGCGACTTAGCTGTCGCTCTCCGGCACTATCTTGAAGATTCAAGCAAGTGAAAAAGGCTCTATCTGAGTCTTACCGACCGCCGGACCGGACGCTTAACGGTTCCTTGTAATTGCCAATCGGTTCCAAACGAACCGGACCGGCCGGAGTGATCTCCAGCGGTGCGATGGGAAGGTCAATCGTTTTTCCATTAAAGACGGTCGATTCGAACCGTTCTTTCGTCAGGGTCGTGCCGATCTTGCGGAAGAAAGGAAAAAGGTCTTCACCCACAGCAATACTCATATCCTCAACCGTTTCATCCCAACTGAGCCGGTGGCCCGGCTGATGCCGCCACCGGGTATGCTGCACCCAGCGCCAGCGCGGATACCAGGTCGGGCCGTAGCGGTCGTCGAGCTTTTGCCATATCCACCAGATCTTTGTCCAGTCCTTTCCTTTGCCCCATTTCTCCCGAAACTCCGCGCTCGGCAGGGCCAAATCCAGCGCGTTTCCGCCCTTATCAAAATCGAAGAGTCTGTTGGGCTGATGACTGACGCGTTTGCCCGTCGGAAGGGCCGCCGCTTTGCCCTGGAACCACCCGGCATGGGCTTCACCCTGGTTGCCGTCCGGCCAGTGGCCCGCCACCTTGCCCTCATCATTCGCAGGCCCCCCCATCGTATGTGCAAGCTCGTGGGCGAAGATCGAGAGGATCCCCGCCTTCGAGAGTGAAATGATCCCGACTTCCTTGGGAAGGTAGGCGTTGACCGCCCATCCGCCGCCACCGCCGGCGGAGAGGATCAGATTCATCGGCTCGTCCGGAGCCGTTGAAGGAAGCCATCCCTCGACTTTGTCCTTCACCAGCGGCATGTCCTTGTTGATACATTCGAGCAGTTCCTTTTTTTGATTCTTAGCGTAGTACACGATGACATTACCCACGCGCTGGGTCAGCTCGGGATAAATCGGACCGCCGCTGGCGGCCTCCTGGGGCAGGCGGGTCGAGCCTCCCGCCGGGGGTGTCCCTTCCGCGGCCCACTTTATCAACTCCACAATGGAAGAGAGATTCTGACTTTTGGGTTTTGGAGAACCGTGTGACGGCTTATTGGATTCGAGGTATTTGAACGATCCAAGAATGAGCAGACGCCCTTTCCCATGCTGTCGCCGGGCTATCACCGGCGCTCCTTTTGCCCCTCGAAGACAAATGTCCCAGTCCGGCGACAATTCCAGGACGGGCATGCTTACGCCGTCCAGCGTATCTACGGCGGTTGAGAAGCCGGCGCCGAACGGCTTCAAAAGCCTGTTCAGCGGCCACGTGTCGATGTCTCTGGGATTCGACACTCGCCCGCCCAGGAGGATCAATCCGCCGCCCGATTCGATAAACTTTTTCAAGGCGGTGATTTCTTCGGGCAGGTACTCCTGCGCGCGGGGGGACGCCTGAAAGGTAATGACGGCATTGTACCGGGGATTCGGCCACCACGCAAATGGTCGGCGTTTGCCGGTGGGAATCCGAACCCGGCTGAGACGACCGGGGACCAGCACCGTATCGAGCGAAGCCTGGCTGCCGGATGCGCGAAAGCCCCAGTTTCGCAGCATCCGCGGCAGATGCCACATGGTGAAGAAGTTCGCCTGGTGGGACAGGTCAACAAGTATGTTGATGCCTGTATCGTCTCTGATGCGCTGTTCCCGAAGCGGAAACGTCTGTGTGACGTCAAGTGCGAGCGTCTGCCCGGTTTTGGATAGACGTTCTATCTCGGCCGGATCGGATGTCTGTCCGGACAACGGGCCCTGGAGGGTGAATATAAAGAACAGAACTGATACGAAACTTACCTTTTTCATCGTTTGCGTTTTCCTTTTGAAGTCATGTAGCGTGATTGATGCATGTTTTCACACACCACACACCGCGACCGCCTCGCTCAGGCCGTCGAGCGGATCGCGGGTGGGGATGAACTCGTGAGCGATATAGCCGGTGAAGCCCGTCTCGGCGATCGCTTGCATGATGGGCCGGTAATTGATTTCCTGCGTGTCATCGAGTTCATGGCGGCCCGGATTGCCCGCCGTGTGATAGTGGCCGATATAGTCTTTGTACTGCCGGATACGTGAGATGATGTCACCATCCATGATTTGAACATGGAAGATGTCAAACAGCAGCTTCATCCGCGGCGATCCCACCTGCCGGACGATGTCCATACAATAGTCCGTGTGGTCGCCCTGATAGCCGGGGACGCCGACCATGTCAACCGGGACCCGGCTGTTGAGAATCTCGAGGCAGATGTTGACCTTCTTTTTCTCCGCGTAGCCGATAATCTTCTTGTACCCCGCCACGCAATTTTTTAGCCCCTTGTCCGGCGAGATATCTTCCGCCAGTCCCGTGAATGTAATCACGTTGGGAAAGCCGAATTCGGCGCAGTCGTCGATGGCCCGGCGCATCTTGGCCAAACATTCCTGCTGGTAGGCGGGATTGTTCATGCCCTTCTCGAACCAATGACTACCCGCCAGCGCGCAAACCAAGCCGTATTTCTTGAGTGTCGGCCAATCCTTCGGTTCGACCAACTCTATGCTTTTGCAACCAAGCTGTCTTGCCACCCGGCACATTTTTTCAAGATTCCAATGTGGGGAAAAGCACCAGTATGCAATCGATTGGTTGAGACGTCCTTTTGCAACGACTGTTTTGGCTCGTGCGTTCGAACTCGTGTACGAATGAAGGCCAAACATAGCGCCGGCCGTCAGTGCGCAGCGAAACATATCTCGCCTGTTGAGAGTCTTCGTCGCGTAATCATCCGTTTGCTTTGACGTGTCCATTTTCAATTATTCCTTTCGTCATACGTTGTCAGGAACGATGAACGGTTTGCGGTATGTGCCTGAAATCAGTGTGTTCGCTTCTTCGCTCAGTGGGCCGACAAATCTCTCTTTATCGCGGTCCATGGCCAGCATGGCGCCGAGCGCGAGCGATTTGCGGTCGAGATTGAGCCGGTTGGCGCCGAGATGTTCATTGAGACGTTCATAGGATTCGGACAACTCTTTCTCGCCTCGAATCACCTCACGGATTTCCTCGTTCGGTTTGTGCCGGCCGACGCGATAGGAGATGTTCGCCATATGGACCAATCCACAGGAGAGATGCCCTTCCATGGCGTCGGTCCGAAGCTCGCTCATCTTCCGCGTGCGAACGACGTCGATGAAATTCTGTTTGCAGTCGGTCAGCGCGCGAGTGAACTTCTTGATCATCTTCCCTTCGTGATCGTACGCGGCGCCTTCTTTGATATATCCGCCTTCGCACTGCACGACAAATCCCGTTTGCAGGCCTCGAAAGACGTCCATACTTTGTCGTTTGTTCCTGACCCAATCCGATTTCCGAAACGATGCGTTTCGGGGCAGGCCGCGAACCTCGAAAATGATGGGGGCCGGTTCGTAATCCAACAGTGTGATCATCGTATTCGGCGTCTGGCCGTCGTCGTCGTAGCCCAAACGTTCCCCAATGCTTATGACGCGTTTGGGCAGTGTATTCTGCCCGAGGGCCCAGCGGCATCCGTCCATCGCATGAATGCCCATGTTCCCCAGGTCGCCGTCCCCGGTGTCCCAATCCCAATGCCAGTCGTAGTGCAGGTGCTCGCGCATGAGTGGTTTTCTCGGGGACGGGCCGCACCAGAGATCGTAATCGCAGGATGGCGGGATGGGTTGAGGCCCGTTGACCTTGCCGATGCTCATGCGCGGTTTGTAGTTGATTCCATACACACACATGATTTTTCCGAGATGGCCGGCTCGAATGTACTCGAAGGATTCGACATTCGCGCCGCTGTTTCGCGGCCCGTGAACGGCCTGGACCACGCGCTTGTATTTCCGCATGGCTTCGACCATTTTGCGGCCTTCAAAGATATTGTGCGACGAGGGCTTTTGTACGAACACGTCTTTCCCCGCCCGGCAGGCCATGATCGTCATCAGGGAGTGCCAGTGGTTCGGCGTCGTAATCGAGACGGCGTCGATCTGTTTGTCATCCAATATCTGGCGAAAATCCGTACACGCTTTGACCTTCTCGCCCCGTTTTTTGAATTGGTTGACCTCATAGTCGAGATGGTTACGGTCGCAATCGCAAAGGGCCACGACGCGGACGCCCGGAATCTTGCGAAAGTCGCGAATATCCCCTCGTCCTTTGCCCCCGATCTTGATAAACGAACCGATCCCGATCACGCCGATGCGGATATCATCGTTGGCGCCGAGAATCCGCGCCGATGACAGGGCCCAAGCCGATCCGGCGGACAACGATGCTTTCAGAAATTCTCTACGTTTCATCCGTGTGCTCCTTTCATACGATGTAACAGCTACGATGATAATAGTAACATGTTGGCCGTGCATCTCAAAACCTTTTGTTCAGTTGACAGTTTAACGCCTGAAGGTAGAATGGCCGAAAAATGGTTTTCTGCTAAGGTGAATTGATAGAGACAGGTGATAGCCATGATCGAACTGCTCAGAGCCCGAAGGAGCATCAGAAAATATGCGGATCAGCCCATCGAGCCGGAGAAAATCGAGATATTGAAGGAGGCCGTGCTGAGATCGCCTTCGTCGAGAAACTTCGATCCCTGGGAATTTATCTTTGTGGACGAGCGGGAGCTTCTGAAGAAGCTATCTTTAGCCAAACAACACGGATCGAAATTTTTAGAGAATGCGGCTTTGGGTATCGTGATCTGCAGCGACGGCGAAAAGAGCGACGTCTGGATCGAGGATTGCTCCATCGCCTCGATTCTCGTTCAGATGGTCGCGCAGTCGATAGGTCTGGGAAGCTGCTGGATACAGATTAGAAAACGAATGCATGACGAGCGGACGACGTCGGAAGAATACATACGAAATCTCTTAAACGTGCCGGGACATATCCATGTCGAATCCATTATCGCAATCGGCTATCCGGCGGAGACCAGAGAACCGCTTCCGCGGGAAAAACTCAAAGAAGAAAAGGTGCGATTCAATCGATACTGAAGCTCATTCCATCGTGAGACATTGCGAAGAGCTGAACCGATGCAATCAGCGGGGCGGGCGGATGCTGTCGATCTTCGATCTGCTCGATGCCGGGACGCTCGATCCGGATCTGGCCGCTTATTTGATGGCGCGTATCAGCAGGGGGGCGTCGTTCATGGTCGGCGCGGTTCCGGGCGGCGCCGGCAAAACGACCGTGATGTGCGCGTTGCTGAATCTCGTCCCGGTGGATGTTTCGTTAGTTGCTGCAACGCCGCAAGCCGTTTATCAGGGGTTAAAAACAAGATCCGCTCGTCAATATTGTTATGTCTGCCATGAGATTGGCGCCGGATCGTACTTTGCCTACTTGTGGGCTGACGCACTGCAAATGTATTGCAGCCTGTTTGAAGCCGGCCATATGCTCGCGACGAATTTGCACGCCGACGACCTGGAGCAGGCAAGATCGCAAGTCTGTGACGACAACGATGTACCGATTGACCATTTTAATGAATTTGAACTGCTCATTTTTCTTGGCATAGAAGGTAACTATTTCAAGTCCCATCGCTGGATCGAGGAAATTTATTCCAGCAATGGTTCCTCGGAACATACGTTGATCTTTAATGCAAGCGAAAACAAGCCGGTTACCAAAGACACAATAAGCCAATCAACCGATCCGGCGTACGTCGAGGCGTGCCGGGATTTTCTAACGACAATGTCGCCGAACGTGTGCACGATTGAGGATACCCGCCGGCACGTTGTCGAATTTCTCCGGGAAAGTCCATGAGCTTAGTATTCTATCATGACACAATTTTGGAAATGTCATTGCGAGCGAAGCGAAGCAATCTCAAACCTTTGCGCTGCCCAACAGTTGAGATTGCTTCGTCGCTTCGCTCCTCGCAATGACAAGGCCCTTATTTAAGATTTGACGTAGTATTAGGCGGAAGCTTGAGAATTGAAACGGAGAAAGATATATGAAATATCGTTGTTTGGGTAAGACGGATTTACGCGTGTCGGTTATCGGGATCGGGACGTGGCAGCTCGGCGGAGAATGGGGAAAGACGTTCGAGCAGAGCGAGGTGGATGCCATGCTGGCCCAAGCCGCCGAGCTGGGCGTCAATCTGATCGACACGGCGGAGTGTTACGGCGACCATCTCTCGGAAGAATTGATCGGCCGGGCCATCAAAGACCGGCGGGATGATTGGATCATCGCCACCAAGTTCGGCCACGCTTTCAAAGAATCGTTCGGACGGGACATGCTTTTCGAGCCGGAGCACGTTCGGGAGCAGTTAGAGAGATCATTGAAAGCGCTGCAAACCGACTATATCGATCTGTATCAGTTCCATAGCGGAAACGACGAGATGTTCGATACGCCCGGGCTGTGGGATATGCTTCAGGAACAGGTGGATGCGGGGAAGGTTCGGCACCTGGGCATTTCGGTGAGTAAAACGCAGGGCAGTCTTTATCAGGTCGATAAGGCGTCCGAGGTCGAGGCCGAGGCGATCCAGGTCTTCTATAACCGGATTCATCGGAAACCGGAAGAACAGATGTTCGATTCCAGCCTTCGACAGGACCTGGGTGTATTGGCAAGGGTGCCTTTGGCCAGTGGTTATCTCAGCGGCAAATACGATAAAGGAGCGACGTTCGGCGGGACGGACGTCAGAAGTGTCTGGCAGGATGGAGATGAAAAACGCGAGATCATCGAGCAAGTGGATAAATTAAAAAGCGAAGTGCCCGAAGGTGTACCGATGGCCCAATGGGCTTTGGCGTGGTGTCTGCAACATCCGGCCGTAACGTGTGTCATCCCGGGCTGCAAGACCGTTCAGCAGGTCGCGTCGAACGCAAGGGCTGCCGATCTGGAGATGGTTAAAAGGGATCATCCACAGGCTGTATCATAGATTAGTTTGGCGGGGCAAGCTCCACCTACTTTTTATTTGTATTCGGGGAAAGATAGGCTGCGAGGATATGCCCGAGGATTTGTTCCCCGCGTTCATTGGCGTGGATGGGATCGCGCTTGAACCATTCGAGGTCTTTGCCGCACTCGCGGATATAGTGGCCCCAGGCGGCCTCCATATCCAGAAAGGCGGCGCCGGATTGACGGGCGAGTTTTTCGAGTTCCCTGCGATACTCGCTGTAGTGATTGGGATCGCTTATCCGTTGCCATTGTGCTTCTTCCCGGGGATCGACGCGTCCGAAGGCGCCGGTCATGAGGAGAATATCTGCCTCCGAGCCTTTTCGAATCTGACGGATGACGTCTCGAATCGAGCTGATATTCCCGCGCTGGCTGATACCGCCGATCATCACAAGATTCGGATCGTGATCGAGAACGAATCTCCTGAGGCGCTCCGGTTGCCTGTACCACCAGCAGCCGGTTGAGCCTCTGACGGATGTGATCTTGATAATCCTGCATTTCGGATACTTCTGTTCGAGCAGCAGATTCCAACAAGAGCGGCTTGTGTCATTGACAATACTGTCACCTAACATGACCACTCTCAGCCGTTCACCCTCGGTTAAAAGTTTTTTCGTTTCCGATAGATGCTTCCAGCGATTAAGCGGCGGCGAGTAACGTACCGGCGGCATTTCCGAATAGATGTGTTGGATTTGATCTAAGGTCCGCTGATTCTTGAGGATGATATAACCGTCGCCGGCAAACAATGGTACGCCTAAACACAAAACGGTGAGCAGAATGACTTTCCTCTTAGACTTCATGTTCGTATCCTCTGGATTCTATAAGGACCAGGGCGATCGCTTCGCTCTTGCCAGCATCCCGTTGGCCATATCGTCGTTGAGAAAACGCTCGTTCTCAGGATCCCATCGGAGCTTGCGTCCCAACCGCAGGCAGATATTGCCCGCGTGACACGTCGTGACCGAGCGATGTGAAACTTCGGCGTTCGAGATGGGCAGGCGGCGCGTCTTCACACAGTCGAGGAAGTTGCGATGGTGGCCCATCATATATTCGTAGCCTCTTTGGTTCATTTTGACTTTTTGCATAATAGCATCACTCGATGCCGTGATTTTGCCGGTATCGTCCACGCTGACCCAGCCCTCTGTGCCGACGAATTTGTTGCCTCGCGGGCCTCTGCCGGGCTCGGTTTCATCGTGATAAATCATTTTCACGCCGTCGGCATACGTCGCCACGACCTCGAATCGGACGGGCGTATTGAATAAACCGTCTCTGGGGAATTCCGCCCGGCCTTCGTACTCGACGGGACCGGTGTGTTCGCTGTTGTTCGCCCACTGAGCCAGATCGTTAAAATGCGCTCCGAGGTCGGTGAGTTGCCCGCCGGAGTAGTCGTAGATCCAGCGAAAAGAGCCGTGACATCGCCTGGGCGTGTACGCCTCGAAGGGAGCGGGACCGAGCCACCGGTCATAATCAAAGCCTTCCGGGACGGGTTTGACCTTCTGGGGCGGACACGTCGGGCCGTTATGGTAATAGCAATGCAGCGTATGAAGCCGGCCGAGCATGCCGCTTCGCGCGATATCAACGCCGAAACGAAAACAAGCGTTACTGCGCCGCTGGGTGCCGGACTGATAGACGGTGCTGTAACGCTTCATCGTATCGGTGACGGCCCGGCCTTCGGTGATGGTCAACGAAATCGGTTTTTCGCAATAGATGTCTTTGCCGGCCTTCGCCGCCTCAATCGAGAGAATCGCATGCCAGTGATCCGGCGTGGCGATGAGCACCGTATCCACATCGGCCCGCGCGAGGATCTCGCGAAAGTCATTGTAGGCGGCGCAATCTTCATTGCCATACGCCAAATCTACGGTTTGTTTTGCCCGAATTCGGTGCTTCACATCGATGTCACAGACGGCCAAAATACGCAGATCATGACACGTTAAGAAATTCCGCAGATTGTGCATGCCCTGACCACCCAGACCGATGGCCCCCATTGTAAGCCGCTCACTTGGCGCGACCGCTCCGGCCCCGCCCAGAGCCGATGATGGGATTATGTTCGGGATGGCAACGGTCGAGGCGACCCATCCCGTCGTTTGTCGGAGTAGCGTTCTTCGCGATAGTGTTTTCATATTGTCGGTCTCCATTAAAGTACCAGCAGATCATACCATAACCGGCAGAGTTTTACCAAAGTGATTCCCTATAAAGTCTCTTGCAGTTTAGCTACGGGAACTTGGCGCGAGCATTCGATTCATAGTACAATGATGAAAATAGGATTGACAGAAACATGATCGATTCGATTAGACAGATGTATAAAAGTTAGGGAGGTCATTCAATGTTAGATAATGCGATGGTTCGGCGGGATTTTCTGCAAAAGATGGGGAAGGTCTCATTCGGAACGCTGGTAGCCGGCAGTCTTTCAACGCAGGCGACGAATGCCCGGGAGCGGCAAACGCGACAAAAATGGGAGCCTGTTTCCGATCGTAAGGTTCGCGTCGGCATCGTTGGTTACGGCGTCTGTCGCTTTGGAGCCGCTTTCGGCTTCCAGGACCATCCGAACGTTGAGATTGTGGCGGTCAGTGATCTGTTTCCCGACCGTCGCCGGGGACTCATGAAGGCCTGCCGGTGCGACAAGTCCTACGAGTCGCTGGAAGTGCTGGTCAAAGACAAGACCATCGAGGCGGTCTTCGTCGCGACCGATGCGCCGAGCCATGCGCGCCATTGTATCGAGGTGCTCAAACACGGCAAGCATGTGATGACCGCCGTGCCGGCTGTCTATGGCTCCATTGAAGATGCCGAAGAGCTGGTGGAGACGGTTCAACGGACCGGCCTCAAGCACATGATGGCGGAGACGAGTTGTTTTCGAGCCGATTGCTACGGCATGCGCCAAATCTATCACGCGGGAGGATTCGGCCGGATCGTTTATTCCGAGGGCGAATATTATCACTTCATGGCTAAGCAGATCGGATCATACAAAAACTGGCGAGTCGGTTCGCCGCCCTTGTGGTATCCTACACACTCGACGGCCTATTACATCGGTGTGACGGGGAAGCGATATACCTCCGTCTCTTGCGTTGGTTTCAAGGGTAACTTCGAGGCATATCAACCCGGAGCTAACAAGTACAACAACACCTTTACAGACGAAGTGGCCCTGTATCGGACCAGCGAAGGCGGCTCATCGCGAATGCTCATGTGTAAGAGCGCCCAGGGGATGATTATCGAGAGGGGGCGTGTGTATGGCGAGCGGGGATGGATGGAGGGAACACAATATCACGGTGTGGCGAAACAGCTCCCTGACATCACCCGCCCTGCGCTGCCACCCGGCATGCCCGCCGGCGGCCATGGCGGTTCGCACGGGCAATTGTCCAACGAGTTCATCACGTCGATTCTCGAAGATCGCCTGCCGATGGTAAACGTGTATGAAGCTCTCGCGATGACAGTGCCGGGCGTCGTTGCTCACCAGTCGGCGCTCAAGGACGGCGAAACATTGAAGATTCCTCAGTTTGATCCACCGAAGGCTTAATAAAGAAGATTGGCTGTAAAACAAGCAACAGAACGAAATCGATCCCTTCTCTGTCGAGGTTATTGTACAAGATGAAATACATTCATATTGCGATTCTGTTTGGATTATCCGTTTCCTCCGTTCTTGCGGCGAATCCGGTGAGGATCATTTTTGATACTGATATGGCCGGCGATTGTGACGACAGCGGCGCACTCGCTGTACTCCATGCTCTGGCTGATTTCGAAGAGTGCGAGATACTCGCGACCGTAACGAATCGCAGGGACCAGACCCGGGCCTCCGCGGCGGCGGTCGATGCGATTAACACCTGGTATGGCCGGCCGGATATTCCCATCGGAACGGACAAGGAGGGGGGCAAAACACGGAAATCGCCGCGAAGTCCTTATACAGAGGGACTTCGTGACGAGTTTCCCAACGATATCGGATCGGATGCTGATGCGCCGGATGCGTTGGATATCTATCAGCACACTCTGGCGAGTGCGCCGGATGAGAGCGTGACGATTTGCAGTGTTGGGGCGATGAGTAACCTCGAAGACTTGCTGAGATTAAATCGCGATCTGGTTGTAAAAAAAGTTAAAAACCTTGTTATCATGGGCGGTCAATTTCCCGATTCACGCGTAAACAGACCGGAGACGAATGTTGTTATCGATATACCGGCCGCGAAATACGTGATCGAGAATTGGCCGGGCGAGATTTTGTTCACCGGATTTGAGGTTGGACAGAGGATTCATGCCGGAGCGGTTCTTCTATCGGTAGCGAAACGAAATCCGGTACGGAGGGCGTTCGAGTTATGGTCGCATCGTAGGAAGCGAAGTATTAACAATGGAAAAGCAGCTTACGATCAAACGGCTGTGCTGCTTGCGGTACGCGGTATAGAATCGAAGTATTGGGACATCGTGCGCGGAGGATACGTGGAGGTGTCCGATGAGGGGCACACGCGTTGGATAAAAGATGCTGGTGGAAAACATGCATGGGTAAAGATTAAAAAAGGCCCTCAGTCCCTGAAAGAACTCATCGACCGCTTGATGGCCAAACCCCCTCGGTTGAATCCGGGCTTGCAAGTGCCCGGTTTGCTGCATGTGGGCGACGACGGGCGCATGCTGGTAAAAGAGGACGGCTCGCCATTTTTGTGGATCGGGGACACGGCCTGGTCGATCTTCGATCAATCGCGAAAGGAGGATACGGAAAAAGACCGCAGTATAGAGCGGTATTTTCAGAATCGTGTGAAGAAGGGTTTTACGGTTATTCAGTCACATTTTCTCACGAATCTCGTACGCGGTCCCATTGACGCACTCAACGCCTATGGGCACGCGCCATTTGAAAACGGCGATTTCACGAGACCTCGAATCGTTCCTGGACCCGACAATGATTATTGGGATTATGCCGATTATCTCATCACGCGAGCGGCGGAATACGGTTTGTATATGGCCATCGTAGCGGCCTGGAGCAACAGCCTGGACGATAACCATCCGATGCTAAAGGAACCGTCCGTGGCTTATCACTATGGATATTTTCTCGGCGAGCGTTATCGTGGCTGTACCCATATCGTCTGGCTCATGGGGGGCGATCCCAACCGGGACCGTCGGGCGGACAAGCCGGATCGCCTGGCGATGGCCCGTGCTCTGGCTGAGGGGATTGCCGATGGATTCAACGGTGATCGGGTCTTTGACGGGCGGGCCGATTATACGACGACGTTGATGTCCTACCATCCAAGTGGTGGAGGTTGGTCGTCTTCGACTTTTCTGCATAACGAGAAGTGGCTTGATTTCAATATGATCCAGACGACGTCCGGCTATCAGTTTCGCAATTATGAAACGGTCACGGCCGACTACAAGCGAACACCCCCGAAACCGACATTCGATTCGGAAGTCGCTTATGAATACTCGATCTCTTTGAACCGGCGTGAGAGGGAGAAATATCCGGGTCGCCGCGTCACAGCGTGGGATGTACGGCGGGGCGCTTATTGGAATCTTTTTGCCGGCGGTTGCGGCCATACGTACGGGCACCGAAATTTCATCGGCTGGGTGCGGGCGGGCGAGCCGCCGTTAAAACACGGCGCCGATACGCCCTGGTTCGAATCGCTCGATGCACCCGGGGCACAGCAGATGTTGCACCTTCGGCGGTTGATGGAGTCCCGCCCCATGCTCCATCGTATTCCGGACCAGAAATTAATCGTCGGTGATTCCGGAGAGAATGAAACTCGCATCCAGGCAACGCGTGCAAAGAATGGCGAGTATGCATTTATTTATGTCGCTAACGGCCGAACATTCGACGTCGATCTTTCGCGTCTCTCAGGTACTAATATCCAAGCCTGGTGGTTCAATCCGCGAGATGGCAAAACGTATGATGCCGGCGGGGCGATGACACAAAAGCCCTTCGCCGAATTCAGCAAGGGGGAGCAACAGACCTTCACGCCGCCCTCTACCGGCCACGGGCAGGATTGGGTCCTGGTCCTCGATGACGCGTCACGAAGGTTTTGTGCGCCGGGTGGCCGGCAGATGTGTTTCCCGCCGCCGGCAACGAGCGCCGGTCACAACTGGCAGAAATGCCGTCCGGAAGAAGAAGGCATTGACTCAACCAAACTACAGCAGGCGATGCACTATTTTAAGGATGCTCTGGACGATCCCAAAACTCCGGATGCTCAGGAAGATGGGATCAAGTACGCCTGTATCATCCGTAACGGCCGGATGATCTGGCCCAACGCCACCACCCCGGCGGGTCAGGGATCCGATCTGAATCGCCAGTGCCAGATTTACTCGGCCACGAAGACGTTGGGTACAGGCGTGCTCGGATTGCTGATCGATCAGGGACTTGCCGATCTGGATATGCAGGCGAATGCCATCGTCGATATCGACCTGACGCAGGAGGATGGGCGGGGTGAGAAGGAGTATCCATCCTATGACGAGATCACACTTCGTCATTTAGCGACGTTCACGGATGGATTTATGGACGTCCGGCCGAGATGGCCCGATACGGGAATGTACTTTCCATTCGATCCGCAGCCGCCCCGATTCACGCCGCCCGGCTCCAGGTATGCATACAACAGTTCTCCACAACTTTTGTCCTATTGCATGACGAAACTGATTTACAATCATTTCAGCCAACCCCCTTATTCATGGCCCAAAGCGAAATGCCACCTGGATCATTACTTCGAGAAGTTTGTGGCCGATGAGATTGGCATCGCCCGCAACCATTGGCGGTGGTCGAATGAATTCCCCAATCCGGGCGAATACACCATTGATCTATCCAATCCCGAGGGTCTGGATGTCCGCCCGATCTCCCAATCGATGTTCATGAACGCCGCTGCGATGGCCCGCTGGGGACACTTGTTTCTGAACCGGGGCAACTGGAACGGCAAGCAAATCATCAGCCGGTCATACGTCGACGAGGCCACCACGATCCGGGTCCCCAAAGAAATCGAACCTGACAATCGCAACGCCGGTTACCGGGAAGCGCCGGGCAGATATGGTTACATGTGGTGGATCAACGGCTATGGCGGCTGGACGGCGAAAGGACCGACAAAGCCGCCCGTGCTTCGATGGCCGGATGCGCCCGAACGCACGGGGCCGACCAAAGGCGTTTATGCCGCGAGCGGCTACCTGACGAACGTGTGTATCGTGATCCATACGCTGAACACGGCTGACGGGGAAGTACCGGCCGACATGGTCGTTGTGCGACTGGCCCTCGGTGTCATGCCGGGCGGTCGGAAAAGCACGCCGGGGAGATTCACGTCCGACGAATATAACCATTTTCTCAAGATGCTCGGTGATTCGATTTTATGACGGCCGGAATTGTTCAGTCATTGTCATATCGACATACACTCACCATCACGGCCAGCGGCTTGCCCAAACGTGTCTGATTCGCCGAGCGCGAATACATCACGCATAATCCGTTGCTGACATCTTGATTGACACTCGGGTACCAGTTGTGAATCGTTCCGGGTTGGCTAAGGAGAATCGGCATACCTTTCCATTGCTTTCCGTCGAAACGCCGTGCATAGAGCGCTCCGGTTCGTTCGCGTTTGTCACGGCCTACATGTTTCTGTTGCCCGTAGGTAATCATCAGGTCATAACGTGTCTGAGCCGTGTTCACACTCAGAGCACAGGTGAACACCTCGGTTGCGATTTCCAATCCGGGCTGAGAAAGTGAAGGCGACCAATCTTCTGTCTTATAGGGAGAAGCAACGCTGCGGTATCGGAGCGTGTCGTTGCGATCCACATAGATTAAATGCAGGCGTTTACAGGTGGGATCGAACTCAACGGCGAGTCGTCGATCATCCCCGGCCACCTTAGTGACGGCATCGGATATCAGGACGGCCTCGCTTGCCCACACCTGGCCGTCATAGAGGTTGCCGTGAAGTGTGCCATTAGGGGTCAGCATGGAGACAACGTAGAGTTTTCCATTATCAAGTGCAGCCGCATCCATTGCGTGACGACCACGGACAGGGATGCAAACCGTTTCCGGCGACCATTGCTCGATGCTGTTCAGCTTTTGGCTACGGTAGGCAACGCCCTGTTGGTTCTCGCGGGTGAACACCCAGACGTATCCGGCGGTATCCTGCACGATGTTGGAATAGTCCGGCGTGAAACCGGGATTGACGTCCAAAAGCCAACGGATTGTCCGCCCTTCGATGCGTCCTTTTTTAATTCGACCTTCGTGTCGGTATTCGCCTCGTCTGGCCGGATCTCTGGCGTAGGGCGCAGTGACGTCGTATCGGCCTAATGGATAGAAGGCATGACTGATATAAACGATATCGCCTATCTTGAGCACATCGTGGCTGCTGGAGCCGTTGGGCGCCTGGGCCACCGGTTTGTCCGCGCGTTGCCAGGTTCGTCCTCCATCCTGTGATGTTTGATACCAGAAGTCCTTACCGTCGCTGTAGAAAACGAACCAAACACCTTCGTGGTAAAACGTTTTGTGCTGAAACTGACGAGTCGTGCAGTGATTGTGATCGACGGAAGACTCGATTTCCCGAACCTGTACGGTGGCTTCGGGATGACCGTATCCTTGCGAGCCATTGAGCGCTGTGATCCACGTCACATTCCAGCATACGACCACCCATATCACGCGTCGCCGTACCATTACGCTGTCCCTTCTTTTTCCGCACGTCAAAATGCCGCCAAGGAGAACTTCAAGGTTTAGGTACAAACTTCTGCGCCCGATGGCCCTGGATATCGGTGAGGTAGAGATTGCCCTTCGAATCGAAAGCGATCCCATGGACCCAATTGAGCTCACCCGAATCTCCGGGAGGCGTCGTCGTCATTGTCAGCGGCACTCGCCGGAGAATCTTCCCCTTTGAGTTCAGCTTCAGGGCAACCTGGTCCGGCGGCGGAAGAATATTCAACTCTCCCGTTCCCTCTGTTTTCTTAACGGAAGAACCACACGCCCAGATTTCATCATCCTTCGAGATCCAAAGGCCCCAGGGGGCGATCAGGTCGTCCCACACGGCGAGCAGTTCGCCCTCCGTATCGAAGACCTGGATGCGGGCGTTCTCACGGTCGGCCACGTAGAGTCGCCCGCGCGAATCGGCGACAATCGAATGCGGCAAAGCAAATTGTCCCGGCTCCGTGCCTTCCTGACCCCATTGGTTCATATACTTGCCGGCGGCATCGAAGTGAATGATACGCCGGTTGTTGTATCCGTCGGTTACGAAAATAGCGCCGTTCGGTAGAATCACCATGTCGGTCGGCCGGTCGAAGTGATTCCGATCGGCGCCGGCCCGACCCGGTTCGCCCAGCGTCATGAGCAGCTTGCCGTCGGGAGTGTATTGGCGGACCGTGTGATTTGTGATATTGGCGGCCCAGACGTTTCCGGCCGGACCGATCCTGATGAAATGCGCCCCGTTGGGATCCTCCACGTTCCAGGCGCGAAGGAGTGTTCCATCGGTTTCGTACACCTGTACGGCCGGATTGTGGCGAGTGATGATATAAATATGGTCCTGAGCGTCAATGGTGACACCGGGCATCTGGACCCATTTAAAACGGTCCGGCTTCCGGGGCCATGCGGTATCCACGTCGTACCGGCGTGTGATGGTGCCTTCGAATGATCTGCATCCCTGGCTGAGCAGAAGTAACATTAACGTCACTGTAAAAGAAATGATGGAGGTCGAACGCATCGGATATTACTCCTTTCTATCTGAAGGAATCTTCTTCACGCCCGTTCAAGCGTCGATCAAAGACCACAAGCGGTTCAGCGATTCGATGGTTTTCTCCAACTTCGCATCGGCCGGCATCTTGCGAAGTTCCTGATCGAACGGTTCGCACTCGACGGGGCCGTCGTAGCCGATTTTCACCAGGGCGTTGATGAATCCTTTCAGGTCGATGACGCCCGTGGTCGTCGGCAGCCGGCGACGATTATCGCGCTGCTCATCGACCGGGATGTCCGGCGGGGCGTCGTTGACGTGCACGTGGACGATGTCCCTGTTGGATAGCTGAAGCAGTTCTTCCACGGTTCCGTGCGACGTGTACCAGTGCCAGCTATCCATCAGAAGCCCCACGTTCCCTGTGCCGATCGCTTCGACGAGCTCCATGGCTTCGTGCTGGGTGCAAATAAACGCAAAGCGATTTCGCATCCGCGACGTACGAGGCCCGACGAATTCCAGGCCCAATCGGATTCCATGATCTTTGAGCACCTTCGCGATGTCGCGAAAACGCGTTTCGTGCAGCTTGAAATTCTGCAGATAGGTGCGCTCGCGATGGCCGGGCGAAATCCATGTCGCCATCCGCGTCACGCCCATGTGCTGTAGAAGCTCCGCCTGTTTGGGCAGCCTGGCGAGATCGGTTTTGAAACGCTCTTCGTCTCTGCGATACTCAACGGGCAGGCCGGCGGCGCCGTACCGAATGCCCTTTGCCTTCATTGCCGCGACCCATTCGCGAATCTCCGCGGCGGACTTGTTCTGGAACTCTCCAAGACTGGGGGTCATGCTGTCAAAGCCATACTTCAGCGCATACTTCAATGCCTGTTGCTGGTTGGCCCTCAAGCCGATATGACCGCCTCCGAGGTTCTTGTAAAATTTGACGCGCTCCCTGCTTGGCGATGCTTGAACGAAAGAGGGGGACAGATGCCAGGCCGCCACCGCGGCAGCGGCGGATCGACAAAAAGCCCGCCTCGAAATCCGTTCGGATTGTGTGTGTTTCAATTCAGCCATAGTTTCTTCTCCTGATTATCAGCATGGGCAGAGAATCTGCCCATCCTACAGCGACTTCACGTCAATCTCCTCGTAGGATGGGCAACTCGTTGGCCCATGCGGTTCATTATGAGCCATTATCTCTAACATTCGTCGTTCAAATTCACCGGCGGCCATAGAAACCCACATTTTAAAGCGTCCATCCCCGGCGATACGGCCGACGGAGAAAAGCGTCCGCCTCGGGGCAGCCGACGGCCTTCAGGTTCTTCGCGTCCCAACTCAGTTTTTCGCCCGTTCGCAACGCGACATTGCAGAGCAGCGCCGCTTCGGTCAGGGCACCCGAGTAGTCAAAATTGCACGTCGTTGGTCCACCCGTCTTGCACGCCTCGGCCCATTCGAGATGATGGCCGATGGAGTTCGGGATGAACGGATCGGGCCGTTTGAAGTCGGCGAAGGTGTCCTCCGGCAACAGTTGATGTTTGTTGTAGTCGGCGATGAGCATCCCTTTGGACCCGATGAACAAGACGGCGCTACCCCACTTGGGAATGTTTCGTTCTTTCACCAAAGCCGGATAACCGCCGCCATTGTACCAGGTCAACGTAACCGGGGGCAAAACGCCGCGCGCGGGATATTCCTGGCGGGCAATCGTCCAACGGGCGGCGCTCTCGGGATGAACCGGCCCTTCCGCCTCGATGCTGGTCGGATGGCGTAAATGCAGCGCCCAGAAAGCCAGATCACAATAGTGACAGAAGAAATCGCCTAATACGCCGTTGGCAAAATTCCACCAGGAACGCCATTTCTTCGGAGCATAATCCGGGTGATAGGGTCGATAGGCGGCGGGCCCGAGCCACAGATCCCAATCGAGTGTTTCCGGCACGGGCGGCCGGCCTGTGGGCGCGTCATTCTGGGACATGTTCGTCGGCGTGGGCGGCCCGGCGTAGTTGGCGCCGAGCCACACATGTACGTCACGCACACTTCCGACGGCGCCCGTCTGCACAAGCTCCACGACCCGGCGGTAATTGTTGCCGGCGTGAATTTGTGTGCCCATTTGCGTTACGAGCTTATTTTTCTTCGCGATCTCGGCCATCATGCGAGCCTCATACACACTGTGGGTCAGCGGTTTCTCACAATAGCAATGCTTGCCGAGTTTCATCGCCATCATCCCGGCCGGGGCGTGCGTATGATCGGGTGTGCCGATCACCACGGCGTCAATTGTATTATGAATTTTGTCGAGCATCCTGCGGAAATCCGTGTATCGCCCGGCTTGCGGATACTTCTCGAACGTTGGTGCAGAATGTTTGTGATCCACGTCGCACAGCGCCACAATATTTTCGCTGGCCCCCACGCCGTTGACATCCGCGGCGCCGCGCCCGCCGACGCCGATCCCGGCCACGTCCAGCTTCGAGTTGGCCTGCGTCCCGCGTACCAACCGGCTGTTCGTTAAAACAATAACGCTTGCCCCGCTCCAGGCGGCGTTCCGTAGAAAGTCACGGCGTGTTAATCGTGTGTTCATCGTTTATGACTCCTTCTTAAAAAAGTAGTTTCCCCCTGGGTACGATCTTCAGGACGAAAGCATAGTCACAAGGTGCTTCCGTCGGGAGCATCAACTCAAGGCCTTGTTCTGTTCCTTTCCATTCAACGGTCTGCTCTGATCCGAGCATCGTGACGGATTTGATCCCGCGTTGACTGACGGGATTTTTGGAACTCAGTGACTTAATCGTAAATTCGCCGGTATCAGGCCGGCCGAAGCAGATCGCATACAACACGTTATCTTTTACGGTAAACCGCACACAGTCGGGTCCCATTTTGTGCTTGCTGTCTCTTCCTCCGTACCCTTTCATCGCAACGGTCGTTCCTTCGCCGTATTCACGCCACGGGCGCGTCCCGTAAATCGCTTCGCCGTTGATCCTGAGCCATGCGCCGATTTCCCTAAGCGTTTTGACCTCCACGTCGCGCAGCGTTCCATCCGGCTTTGGTCCCACGTTCAACAGCAGATTGCCGTTCTTACTGACAATATCCGCCAGCGCGCCGATCAGGTACTCGACGGGCCAGAATTGCGTGTCTTCGACGTAACACCATCCGTTGACGGAGATTTTATCGTCCGTTTGCCACTTGGACGACAGGCGGATGTGGTCCATGCCCGAACGCTCGAAATCTTCCACGGCCTGGTCGGGTTCCAAAAATTTTCGCTTATACGTGAGCACCACGCCTTTTTTCCAATGCCGGGCGCTGTTGTAGTAGTGAGCGAGCACATTGTAAAAAGCTTGCCTGAAATAGGGCTTCTTAAACTTCCGTTCGCCGTCCCCGATTCCCCCATCGACGAAGATATAATCGGGGCGGTATTGATCGATCAGCTCTCTCATTACCAATTCCCAGTGGCGTTCATCTTCCGGTCGGGGAGGATTGTCATCATTCCGCCGATGCCCGTAGAGCCCTTCGTACTTCGGATCCCAGTTGTCGTACTCGGGGCGGAATGTATAGTACGCCCAGTGACGTCCGTAATGGGTGGATACGCCTGTTTTGAGTCTTGCCTTGCGAGCCGCTTTGGTAAATTCTCCGACGATGTCGCGCATCGGCCCCATCGCTTTGGAATTGTAGGGGATATGTTTCGAATTCCACATCGCGAATCCATCGTGATGCACCGCGGCTGATACGACGTACTTCGCCCCGGCTTCCTTGAACAGGGCTACCCATTCCCGGGGATTCCATTTCTCGGCTTTGAGCATGCCAATGAAGTCTTTGTAGCCGAACGTAGAGAGAGAGCCCCATTTGTCCAAGTGATGTTGAGGAATGTCCTGCATGTCTTTGCGCTTCTGTATTCGCTTCGGGCTGTACATCCAGTGGGGATACCACTCCGTCTTATACGCGGCCACCGAAAACGGCGCCCAGTGGAAATAGATGCCGAACTTGGCGTCTTCGTACCATTGGGGGACCTGGTAGTTTTTCAATGACTCACTGGTCGGCTCAAAGTTGTAGGTTTGATACCCTTTTGATTCCTCGAATGTGCGGCACAGGATGGAGGAGGATAATACGGCGACGATAAAAGCCGGAAACCACCACTTCGATCTCATAAAAGCCCCTTTAAGTCCAATTTACTCGGCTGAGCAACTTCCCGCATCATATCAAGCCACCATCCGAATGACAAGAAAATCCACTTCTTTTGAAAGAGCAACGAAAAAAGGAATTCAAGAAGCGTTTTTTTGAGATGATAGAAAGACGTATCTCGTTTGAACCTTGACAAACTTGTCTTGCTGATTATTGCCGGAGGATGATGGTAAAATCCCAGGATTCCGGTAATTTTACTTTGATGCTGTCGGCATCTCTTTCGCCCGTGAGACTTTTGGATTCCAGGTACTGAGCCGCCAATTGCAGGGAGGGTACTTTGAAGATAAGTGCGTTGATTTCCTTAATCTCACTCTGAACCAGATGTATGGAAGGGCCTCTGCCAGGATGCCATCGGTTCCGGTTAAATTGTCTGAGAGGGGCCAGAAAGGTTTTCCACTTGTTGAGATTTTGTTGGTCCGTATAGCCGACTTGAATCTCTTCAACGGATTGAATCCCCATAGGATTTCCAGGATTTTTCCGTAGCTGCTCGGTAAGAGCGTCATGCTTGATCTGCTCTTTTTCTCGACCCGGATTATCCATGAGGCTGACGATTAAATTTTGCCCACACAGGTTCGGATCGGAGATAACAACAAAGGCATACGGAGGGTCGTGGTGGATCCCGCGTTGATCGAGTTGAGTCGCACTTTGCATTGAGGATTGATAGGATTCAAAGGTGATGCCGTAAAAGATGGCGGTGAAATCCGGTGTGGCGTATGTTATATTCGAATACGGGCCGCAGGGTTCCAATACGACGTTTCCCGCCCAAAGACCGGCGTAACGTCGCTCCCCGTACGTCATGGGCGTATAGACGACGGGCAATCGAAGGTCGTCTTTCAAAAAACGATATACAGCCTCGTGCACGGCATGGTCTTTCACGTGGATGGATACGGTATGGATTTTGGTAAAAATGGGTGATGTATTCTGCTCGGTTCGGCATCCCGTCAGGAATGCGAGGAAAATACTGATCGTGATTATTATGTTTTTCATGGTGATGTCCTGTCCTGTCTGGTT
>Ga0272442_10001166_pt1 | contig 40531 bp, 30 predicted proteins | sample SSMForm2O_FD_200262 | JGI IMG/M metagenome (GOLD analysis project Ga0272442, IMG submission 200262) | Marine sediment archaeal communities from Little Sippewissett salt marsh, Falmouth, MA, United States - SSM-Form-2O | ecosystem: Environmental > Aquatic > Marine > Wetlands > Sediment ... | reverse complement strand
TTTTGCATACAGCTCTTTGTCGTGCACGAGGTCGCTCCCTTCTTCATTGATGTTGTTTTTCTCTTTCAAGGAGCCTGTCTATCATACCTTCTCATACCCTTCTACCCACACTAAATCCTGAAGAGCCCAGTGGAAATCCTACCCAAAAGAAACAACTATGTGAATTCTACCTAAGGAAATTCCCCAATGGGTTCTATCGAACTACCGTTCAGAGCATCCTTGAAGAAATGACAAAAAAGAAAAAGCAATCTGTAAGCAAAACACCTGTTAAGGCTGCACCGATAGTGAACTATTCGAGTGCTTACCAGGTGCGTGACCCAGATAGTCAATCAGTTGGTTCCATATCATCCGAAGGCGACGAAGACCGCGGATGGCGGTTCCGTATTGTTTTGCCACAAGCGAATGTTCTCTGGGGTGATGGATTCATCAACATTGGAACGGATCAGGGATTAGAGGTGGAAATTGCCAATAATCATATCATTTCATTCCTCGGCGAATGGGGTATTGGCAGTGGTTTTCTCGCAGGTGGTGGAGCCGGATACGCTTATGAACTTGATCTTGTTGAGGAAATATTCCGACTACAGCTGGGGTTTACGGTAGGATATCATTTCTGGGAAAAATCTTATTACGATGATGAATCGGGTGAGGATGATGAGTATGATGAGGAGTCAATGGGTTTCATTGTGCTTCGTCCAATGTTTCATATCGGGTACAAGTACTTCTTCGTCTCCTTCGGGCCCAAAATGATCGCGGGCACGGATATTGTCGGCGGAGTCACAGTAGGATTTCTCGTCAGAGTTTAACTACTTTTTCCTGTTCATGAAATAACGGCGCAGGGCTTCTCTTGCGAGATAAGGACCCTTTACCCGCCACTTTGCACTGTTGACGGCGAGTGCGGCTACTGCGATCTCGGGCTTGTCAGCCGGTGCGAAGCCCATGAACCATGTATACGCCCTGAAGGGATTTGTTCCATGAAGCGTTCCCGTCTTGCCCGCAACACTTATGCCGCCCGGGATGAAGGGTCGCCCCCTTTTGTCGTAAAATGAACGCTTTGCCGTACCATGCGTAACCGTCAGCTTCATCATGTCCCTGATAACGGCTGCGGTTGATTCACGCATCACGGTTCTCAGGAATTCAGGCTCGCCTGTCGTGACAACGTTTCCGTCAGCATCTTCAACCCTGTCAATCATGTAAGGCACGAGCATGTTGCCCCTCTGCGCGATTGCCTGCGCAATCATCGCGGCATGCATGGGGCTTAAGTGCGTGTGCCAGAAGCCGGCCGCCGTGCGTGCCCTTTCGAGACGATCTTCGGGAATCTCGGCCTCGCTTTCCATTACAGGCAGATCAAACGGGAGGAGGTTGTTGAATCCGAATGCGTCCGCGTAACGCTTAAGCACACCCCGGCTCAGCCTTTTGTCGGAAAGCCTGGCGAATACAGCGTTGATTGAACTGCCCATGGCCCTTGCCAGCGTTGTACACGCGGCGTTCTTACCTGCATTGTCCGCGAGATGCCGCATACGCAGACTTGATCCACCGCCCGAGTAGCAGACCCTCTGCTGCGGTGAAGTGCCTGTATCTTCCACCAGTGCGGCTGCCGTGACCAGTTTGAAAATGGAAGCGGCCGGAGGTGATGAATCCAGGGCAGTGTCACCCGTACCGCGCTGCGCAACAGCAAGCACCCTGCCCGTCCTGGAATTAAGCACAACCACCGCGGCAGCCGGTATTTTATAACGATCTACCAGTCCCTGCAGATATCCGTGAAGGTGCGGATCCATGGTCATCACCGCGCGGGTGCCGTCCTCCTTTTCATAAACATATTCACCTTTTATAATTTCCAGTTGCCCGAGGCTGAAATTCTCATCCAGAAGCGTATGAAGTCGACCACTTTCGCGATCATTTGCCTGATCCCCATCTGTGTCCGTATTATCCGGCCCGTCTTTTTTAGGACCGGCACCCGTAAGCACAAAAGCCGAAAGCAGTAAAATTAAATAATTGAACCGGATTTCTGTCCTGAATCTGTTGTTCTGTCCTGTCATTTTTTATCAGCCTTGATAAATATGTTAGAAAGCTTTCTTATACGGGTCAAAAAAGCTGCAGAAACTTATTAAAGGGATGACATGAACATACAGACTCTATTCTACGCAGTAATAGTTGCATGGCTTGTACTTGCCGCGATTACTTTCGTGGTTCTGTTTTTTATCCGGGCGCCCTATGGCAGGTTCACGCGAAAGGGCTTCGGGCCCTCATTCAACCGCATTGCGGGCTGGATAATAATGGAAACGCCTTCAGTACTCCTGATGGCGGGATTTTTCATCACAGGCGCACGCTTCTCAAACACTGCCGCCGTCATCTTCATCATAATGTGGCAGGTGCACTACGTGTACAGGACATACGTATTCCCGTTCCGCATGAGGGGCGCGAAAACGCAGATGACGCTCGTCACCGTGCTGCTTGGGGTTGTTTTCAACATGGGAAACGGATTCATGAACGGATATTACCTCTTTCACATGTCTGATCCGTATCCGTCCGGCTGGATTTCGGATCCCAGGTTTATCATCGGCGCAGCCATTTTCATTATCGGCCTTGGCATCAACATGCATTCCGATTCCATACTGAGATCTCTGAGAAAACCCGGAGAAACCGATTATAAAATTCCCAACGGCGGAATGTTCAAGTATGTATCGTCAGCCAATTACCTGGGCGAAATCATCGAATGGGGCGGGTGGGCCCTGGCCACCTGGTCTGTACCCGGACTCGTGTTCTGGATCTGGACCATGTCCAATCTCGTTCCACGGGCCTGGTCCAATCATAAATGGTACATGGAAAAATTCCCCGACTACCCGGAAAAAAGAAAAGCGGTTATTCCTTTCGTTTTCTGAACATACAACCCCTGTATAAAATCTGATATAATCATATTAATGAAACGCGCACTGCATCAAATAATACTTTTCTTAAGCTTATCTGCCCTTGTCTTTACCTCCTGCGGAAACAGTGAAGAGAACAAAAAAACTACAAAGCCGGCCGAAGCCAGCATAAAACCCGCAACTGAAAAACGGGAAATCGAGAACCCTCCCACTGCCCGGATGGACATGCACAACCATCTTAAACTGGATTTGAAGACCAGTCGGCACGAATCAGACGGAAAAGGCAGCGTGGTCATGACAGGGGGCCCGAAGGAAATACCGATTTCAACTCCTGGACAGTGGGAGTTTGAATATGCGGCCGGACCGCGGGGGATTAAAAAGGGCGGCGGCATATATTTCCAGGTACCCGCATTCTGGGAATGGAGCACGCCGCAGGTTCTGTACCCGCACGCTCCGGGATATACACGGGTCACTACGAATGCGCAGGGACTCGTGCTCAAGCCCGAAACAATAGACATGTATCTTCTTTACATCGAAATACAGGACAGGGACATGAAACCGGGAGAAAAGGTTTCAATCGTGTACGGCGCAGGACCCATGGGCGCGTTATCCGACTGCTTTGCCGAAAGAAAAAGCGTGTTCTGGTTCGCGGTCGACGGCAATGCGGATCGCGTCCGGCGCCTTCTGGATTCATGCCCGTCCGTGGACGTGCTTCCCGGACCCGCAAGCCGTCTTGTGCTCTTCCTTGCAAGCACAGCCCGGCCGGGTGAGGACGTTAAACTCACGGCCGCGGTCCTGGATGATGTCGCTGATGCGGCCTACGGATTCAATGGCACCGTCAGGTTAAGCCTGTCCGGTGGAAATGCTGACGCACTGCCTGTTCCCGAAAGCATGCGGATATCCGCTTCGGACAAGGGAAGAGTAAGTGTTTCATTCAAGGCCGCAGCACCGGGTGAATACCGCATCAAAGGGACAACGCGCATCAACGGCTCTGAGTACACGGCCGTGAGCAATCCCCTGATTGTAAGCACTGATTTTCCGCGCATACTGTGGGCCGACTTTCACGGGCACTCCAACAGTTCTGACGGAACCGGAACTGTGGAGGATTACTATGCGTATGCCAGGGATGTGGCCGCGCTCGACATTGCGGCGCTCACGGATCACGATCATTACGGAATGGAGGCCCTGGATCAGCATCCGGGGATGTGGGAGGAAATGAAAAATACCGCCGCCCGCTTCAATGATCCGGGGCATTTTGTCGCGCTGAGCGGATATGAATGGACGAGCTGGATTCACGGCCACAGGCATGTGCTTTTCTTCAACAACGATGGAGAAATCTATTCCTCTCTGGATGAAAAAAGCGACACTCCGCGCGAGCTGTGGAAGCTCCTTACGAACTATGATGCGATTACTATCGCCCATCACACGGCAGGCGCTCCCATTCCCACTAACTGGTCGTATGCACCTGATCCATCCCTGGAACCCGTTGTCGAGATATCCTCTGTGCACGGCAGCAGCGAAGCATATGACTCTCCCTTTCTTATCCGCGAATACAGAAAAGGGCACTCGGCTAGGAACGCTCTTGCAATGGGATACAGGCTGGGCTTTGTCGGAAGCGGCGACAGCCATGACGGTCATCCGGGCAACGCCCACCTCGATTTTAAATACGGTTTCGTCAGTGCCGAGAACAACAAAGGAATAATGGGAAAAAACGGACTTGCAGCCATTATGAGCACAGACCTGACACGCAGGGGCGTTCGCGATGCAATAAAAAATAGAAGGGTTTATGCGACCAGCGGTCCGAGAATACTGCTTGAGGTCGACCTTGATAAAAAACCGATGGGCAGCGTTGTTAAAGTACAAAAACTTCCGGAAAAACCCGTGCTCAGGATATGGGCGGCGGGAACTGCCCCAATCAGGCGCGTAGACCTTGTACGCAGCGGTCTTATCAGGAAAAACATCATGCCTTCGCTTAAAAACAAACCTCAATTGAGCATATCTTTCACTCAGACGGTGACAGCTCTTAAATCCGGCGAATACGTCTACGTACGCATAATGCAGACGGACAACGGCCTTGCATGGTCAAGCCCGGTGTTCATCGAATAGGCCGGCCCTGTCTTCCATCAGGCACAGGCTCTTGCCATCGGTCTCAAATCGCATCAAGATAAGACACTGACTGGAGGTAGATGTCATTTTTTCCTTACTCTCAGGCAGATGGTCGAAACAGAAGCTCCTGCGCCGGCTCTTCGGCTTCATACTCAACGGAACCATATTTGCCGTGCTGGTTATAATTTTCTTCTTTTTCAGGGCCGAGCCCCCTGAATGGTGCGATGAAAAGGCCATCGAAACGGTAAAGCAGAGCCCGTCATCGGCTGACAACATGACGATTCATCAGGCTGTGTGGAGAATCTACGACCTGGTAAAATACCATTACCACACAATGCGCGTGGGCAGGTACCTGACGCGCGAGGTTCCGGACAGGCCGGATGTGTGCGAAGTGCGCCTGAGGTACACCATCGACGATCATCCATTCACGGCAAAATGGACGCTGGACTCCGAACTGAAAATTATCGAACGAAACCGAGAAGCAAAAAAAATCGAAAACCTCGAAACAAGACACTGATCATCCGTCGGTTTTTCGTAATTACATTTCTTCAGCCGTCCATAATTCGAATGATGAATATGTATTGTTTCAAAGGGCACAAGGCATTATAAAACTTTCTCCATGAGAAATATCCATCAAGGCTTAATCTGCATCCTCTCCCTGCTGTTATTACTGTGCTGCTGCTCAGAATCCGAAAAACCCCTGGAACCCGGTGACATAGTCATCAACGAAATCATGTATCACCCTCCCCTGGACAGGGACGATCTTCAGTACGTGGAGGTATACAACAGGTCGGCAGAACCCGTAGAAGTATCGGGCTGGTCATTCTCAAAGGGAATAAAGTTCACTTTTCCTGAGGGAAGCATTTTAAACTCACATTCATACGCCGTTGTCGTCAGGGATAAGAAAGCTTTCATTGAAACATACGGAAAAGACATTCCCCTGTCCGGTCAGTTCAGTGGCCGGCTGAGTCATGGCGGAGAAAAAATCGAGCTTGTTGATTCAGACAACAACCCGGTCGATCGCGTAATATACTCGGATAAAGCGCCCTGGCCCCTGGGCCCTGACGGGTTTTCACCATCTCTCGAAAGGATCTGTCCTCACGAAGCAGGTCACCTTTGTCAAAACTGGGCGGCATCACGGCTGCCATACACAAGAAAACACCTCGGGACTCCGGGAAGAAAAAACGACAGCGCGCAGGAGAATCTTCCGCCCGTGATCATGAACGTGCTGCATCATCCCGAAACACCTGCACCAGGGCAGCCCGTAACAGTGAATGCGGACGTTTCAGACGTTGACGGCATGGAAACGGTAAAACTCACTTACACAGTGGCCGGAGCCTGGAATGAATCGCAGCCCGTCGAAATCGACATGACAGGCAACGGTAAAAACAGATATCAGGCTGTCATCCCGGGCCAGAAGGATCATCATATTGTAAGGTACAGCATCAGGGCCCGCGATAAAACCGGTGCCATAAGAAGCAGACCGCACAGGAATGAACCACGACCTGCCTTCTCCTATTTCGTATACAGGGAGAAAAAAAGAAGCGCTGTTCCATATGGATTCATTGTTCACGTTAATGAGGATTTCTATCCGCGTCTTTTATCTTACAAGCATACTCTGAAAACTCACGCCTACCCAGGCCTCCTTGATCTCGAGAAGTTCTGCTCTATTCTTTTCAATTCCCTTGAACTGCAACATGATCAGCTGGACAGATTACGCGAAATATTCTCAGAAGCATCTACTGAAAGGGATCTTCTGGTACTCAGAGCCTTTATTCACGACACCGGTGCAATAGCCGGAGAAGTTCAGGATTTTCATAAAAAGCTTCTGGATAATATCCGGAGCTCACTAATTCCCGGTCAGTCGGAAACCTTTTTCCGTATCATTGAAGAAAACAAAAGCAGATCCGGGAAAAGAGATCTCCATAGGCGTTCGGCCGCCCTTTTCTATCTGATGACTTCACCTGAATTCAGCACTGACGTCCTGATAAAAGCCATGGATCTGAATCGAACAATAAACGATGATACAGACTTCATCCGGGCTGTTTCGCAGCTTCTTTCCACCGCGACAACCGGAGAGCTTGCGGCATTCGTTCAGATGCATGATCCGAGATACAGGCAAAATATCAGAATGAAGAAGGATCGGGGGTTCCGTATTGAATCTCCCGTAAGGGGTTATGACGCCTTTGTGCATGTGCCTGAGAATGGTGGTAAAATAGAGCTTTTCGATTATGTAAGGGTCTCCAAAAGAAGGAGGGGGTACAAGGTAAAGTTCTTCAAGGATCAGAATTTCAATGATATCACCTCCCTGAACCTGGTATACGAACTCAAACCCGCGCATCTTATGACCGAGTTTCTGTCCTCAAAACTTTTCAGCATGGCGGGGATTCCTGCTCCGGCTGCAAAACCCATACGTATCTGGATAGATACCAGACTGTACGGGCATTTTCTGGCAATAGAGCAGCCAAACAGGTCATTTCTGAAAAAAAATGGGAGAGACGATAACGGTAATCTTTATAAAATCTCCTGGATGAACATGGAAATCCCCAGACGTTTCGAAAAAAAGACCGGCCGCGTCAGCGGACACGATGACATCAGGAAATTAATCAAGGGTCTGCGTGAATCATCAGGATCTGATCAATGGAAGTTCATACAGAAAAACTTCAACACAGAAGAACTGGCAGGCCTTTTTGCCGTTAGCACGATCGTATCCAACTGGGACGGGTTTGCAAACAACATGTTCATCTATAATGACAGTCACGGAAGAGGCAAATGGGAATTATACCCCTGGGATACCGACAACACATGGGGCATAAACAGTGGCGGCGATATTTCCGTCACATCATACGACATGCCCATTCCCTTCGGCCTGGTGCCGATGCGCAGACCGACCGGCAGACCGGCACATCCTGGATATATTGCCGGGCCTTTGCTGAAAAACGAACATTTCAGAAAGCGTTTTCTAAAACGCCTCAAGCAACTGTGTATGAACACCTTCACGGAAGAGAAGATGATACCCATCATAGACAGAATGGAAAAACAGCTGGAAAACGAAGTCCTGATCCGCGCCGCCGCCAACAGAAGAAATCCGCATAAAGCAATGAAGGATTTCCAAGCCGCCATCAGAACACTTCGCGACTATGTAACAAAGCGACGCCGATTCATCCTGAATGACCCGGAGATACAACCGTTATGATCTCTTTTTCTGCAGGTCAGCATAACTCCTGCAAAGCAGATTCCTTCCCAACCAAGGTTCTTTCCGGTTGCACAGCCGGTCAGGCCTTCTTCTTTTTCATCCTGAAAAAAACAGAAACGATCAGCACGAGCGCGGCGGCAGATAGTATTACCATTTCGTTCAATGATATTGCATCCGATGGCGCTGCAAGCTGCCTGAGACGCTCTCCCGCAATATTGTAAATAACCACGACGGGCGCATCGCCAATCAATGAACCGATTACAAAGTGCCTGAGCCTGATTCCTGCCGCGGCTGCCCCTACTGTTATTGCCGGGTACGGCAGCGTAAGCACCAGGCGCAGGCCCATCACGGCTCTGACCGGCCTGGCTCTAATTTTTTCGATTATCCTGGAGCCCAGGCTTTCGGGCCTGAATTTTCCGGGCAGAGAAAACCCCGTCCACCTGACGGTCGCAAACAGGACGACCGAACCCGCTATTACGCCTGCGAGCGTGACGGCCGTACCCGGCAGGTAGCCTATCAGGGCACCCGCCGAAAGACTGAGAACGGTTTTTGCGGGAAGCGCGAGCATCTGGGAAACTATATTCAGCGCTAACAGAATGAGGACTGTGACAGGAAAATGCTGCTGGGCGGAAATATATAAATCAAGCACAGTGTTCTTCACAACACTGAAATCCGGAAAAAACACCGCGCACGCGATCACGACAACCGCGATAACGGCAAGCAGGATGGAGAGTCTTTTTTTTACCGGCGTCATTAAATAATCCTGATCAGCCTGCAATATAGCTGAAATTCTTCCTGTTAAGGAGCTTATTTATTAAGGGCCAAATTGAGAATCTGATCCACAGTTTGCACAAACAGGCGATTTGTCCAATAAAATCAATCAATATGAACATGCAACACTCCCAGCTCATGACGATAAATCATGAATTCAGGACATTATCCAAACCGCTTCATGATGTATTAATGCAGTTTAATTTGTTATTAACCCTGTTCAGGCAGGAAAGAAGCAATGCATCTATCTGACAGTATTATCGGCAGAATCAACGGTCTGAAATTCATCCTGTCACCTTTCAAGCGCAGCAGGGATGAAATCCTCCATTTTCAGCAGTCACAGATGCGCAGAATCATTAATCACGCATATTACAATGTGCCATACTACAGGCGGTTGTTTGACAGTAACGGTGTAAGACCTCAGGACATCCGTAGTCTGGATGATCTACGCCATGTCCCCGTGACATCTAAAAAAGACCTGATAAGTCTGCCATCAAGGGATGTAATAACGGCCGGAATCAACGAATCGCGGTTATTAACATACACGACAAGCAGTACTTCCGGAATACCCTCAACATCGAGACGCACATGGATCGAACAGAGGATCAACGACTATGTACGATGGAGGGCAAAATACCATATGGGTCTGAGGCCCGGAGACACCGTAGCGCTCGTTCATTTCATCTATGAGCACGGTGCCGTCGAAAAGTCCAGTCACATGTGGGGCATATCCGATCTGTTTCAAATCCATGAAATTAACTGTCTGGATCCCCCTGAAGCAATTCTTAATAAACTTAAATGTCTGAATCCGGACGTTATTATTGGATACCCAGGGGTATTGATCAGGGTGGCCGATCTCACGTTGGAGCATTCGGAACAGACCCTGTCACCTCGCCTTGTCGTATCGGGAGGAGAAGTCCTGTCACCGCATATGCGCTCTGTAATCGACAACGCATTCAGTACACGTGTTTTCAACAACTACGGATGTACAGAGGTAAACCAGATTGGCTGGGAATGCAGAAAAACGGGGCATTTTCACGTGTGTGACGACAATATTATCGTCGAGATTGTCAAAAATGGACAGATGGTTAATGAAGGAGAAGCTGGTGAAGTTGTTATTACGACGCTGAACGCATTTGCCGCTCCCCTCATAAGGTACTGTCCCGGCGATATTGCATGGAGAGGTCCTGATCAATGCAGCTGCGGAGCACAATGGTCTGTTCTGGGTGAAGTGGAAGGCCGGAAAGTGGATTATTTTGTTTTGCCGGACGGCAGGCTTATGCACGCCTGGAAGCTTTTCGACCCGATTTTCATGCACGCATACGACTGGATAAGGCAGTATCAGATTGTCCAGGAAAAACGGGACCTGGTTGTTCTGAGACTCGTCCCTCGCAAATACAGCTGGCCTGAAGAAATTAAACGACTCAAGGCCGGGATAATGAAAGAGCTCGGATCCGGCATAGAGTTCAAAGTCCTCATAACGGAAAAAATTCCTCCTCTTCCGAATGGGAAATATGCAAACTATGTCTCTCTTGTCAGCGAAGAATGACTAAGACATGCCTGAGCAGTACCGACAGACCCGTCTTCCGGGAGGATATCAAAGTCACTGCGCACGAGCCGGCGCTCGGACGTGATCCCGGCGGCTGTTTTGATACTTCTACGGCCTTCTGTGCGCCGGCGTTTGCAGCTCCTTCAAATTCCAGGGGCCACATGCCTTTACTCTCCATTTTCCTGATCATTTTACGGCCGAAATCACCCGCCACTATCATCTTAACTTTTTTTTCAGCCAGAAAAGCCATCACCGAATCAGCCGCATTTACCGCCCTTTCCCTGTGTGGGTTTTCGACCGCTTCAAGCAGCCGGCCGTTTTCGTCGAATATCAGAAAATAAGGGCTGCGGGCCGCGACATCGCTCACTGTGGAAGTCAAATCCTTTCCACCGGCGGCCACGGCGATCCTTCCTTTTTCTTCAGCACTCGCAAAGCCTGCTGCAAGACAAATTACAACTGGAATAAACAACGCCTTCTTTTTCATTTAATATCCCTCCTGCCCGAGCACACCGGCGTTAAAGGAGAAAATTCACGCAGTAATGTTTCTGAGTCTCCTTGCAAGTGTTCTTAAGAGCGCCATGGTCACGTCCGGTTCGGTTGCAAGCAGCTGGTCGAAATCTTCGGCCCACAGCCTTAGCATCCTTGAATCTTCCGAAACCCTCGCAGTTGCAGAGCGCGTGCCTCCGCCTATGAGGGCCATCTCTCCAAGGCACTTGTTTTCACCCAGGGATGCAACCGTGTTCCCGTTGACGACTATGTCAACTGATCCGGAACATACTATGTAGAAGGAATCACCAACGTCACCCTGTGCGAAGATATCCTCTCCACTGTAGTAGTTGACCTCCTGCACTATGCCTGCAAGACGCGTAAGGCTGTGCATGGGGAGATCCCTGAACATGTCGACTTCGTACAAAAAAGATATGATGGGGACGATCTGATGAAGATCGGGCGCCGCCATCATGGACACAACCGATACGCGCCCGGTCATTGTAAGGTCATCTTCGGAATCCTGTGGCTTCCTGCCCGCCTGAGTCCTCCGTATTCTCTGGTCGAGAGTCTTCAACAGCGCCTTTGCTATGGAGGGCTGTGCCACCAGCATCTGCATAAAGGCGTCTTCGCTGATCTTCATGAGCCGGCCGTCGGTGGCCATCTTCACGGTTGCGGAGCGTGGCTCGTCATCCAGAAGCGCCATCTCTCCTATGCATTCGCCCTTCCCCGTTCGCGCAACAGTCTTTCCGCCGATGACGATGTCCGTTTCTCCCCCGGCTATTATATAAAGGGCGTCTCCCTTGTCCCCCTGCCTGAAAAGTATTTCTCCCTTTTTCAACTCCACCCACTGCGCAATACCCACCTGTTCCAGCAGGTAGTTTGCCGGAATATCCCTGAACATGGGAACCGCTTTGAAAAATGAAACCATGTCCAGCTTTGTATAAAGAATCTTCTCCTGTCTGCTCAGACTGATCTCCTTCCCGTAATCGGGCGCCCCGTCGCTTTCGGACAGATGGTACGCGGTTACGGCCCTTATCCATGGCTCGCAGTCCAGGAGATGTTCAATCGTTGACTCTCTGAGCCCGGACCCCGTCAGCTTCCTGTCATCAACCAGCGACTGCAGCAGCGAGACCACGCGGTGGGCGTATTTGCGCGGCAGCATCTCATCCAGGAGCTCCATTGCCGTCGCCCGCGTGGCAGGCATCTCGGAGAAAAGGTTGAAAAGTATTCGGTCTATCTGCCTCGGATCGTACTTGAGCGCAAAAAGCGAAAGCACAATTTCGATGACGAGTCTTGCATGATCCCTGTAGGCGCCCGCAGCAAAGGCATCCACCCCCCTGACTTCGGTGTAGGCCGTGTTCAAAAGTTCCAGATAGTGTAAATTAGTATCCAGGATTGAATTGAACTCCTTGAGCCTGACCGTATAAATGCCCTCCCGCCTTCTGAGCGAACGCAGAGCCTGTGCCGCCGTGAACCTGAAGATCAGGTCGTTGTCTGTGAGGCACATGCCGTCCCACAGGAAAACGGCAGCATCAGGACCGCCGATGCGGGATATAACCTGCAGAAGAACTCTCCGGTCGGCATCGGGCATGTCCGGATCGTGGATCTTTTCGACAAGCTGCTTTATGCCGCTGTAGGGCATGGTCATCAGGGCCTGAGCCGCATCATGCCTGAGCTCCGGATCCTTCATGGCCCTCAGCAGATCGGGTATCAGCTCCGCCTCACGTGTGTTCGAAACGGCCTTGAGCGCCTGCCTGATAACATCGAGATCCCTGTCGATCATCAGACGCCTCAGTTCCTCCATGTACCCGGCCTGCCCAATTCTTCCGATCAGGCCTGCAACGATAGACCTTTTCTCACTTTCCGGCCTGGCCACGTAATCCTGGATCAGATCATGCACCCTTTTCCTTCCCTCGGTGCCGCAGTAGCGAGCAAGACCGATCACGGCCGCATGCCTCATCACCTCATCATCGGAATCCAGAAGTCCTGAAACCTCGACAATTACTTCGCTGCCGCATGCCTGGCACAGGGCCAGGACCGCGGCCTCCCTCACCTTCTTGTTGTCCACAAGCAGCGAGCGCCTTATGAGGGGAACGAATTCCTTTCCCGCATCAGTGCCGTAGCATTTAAGCACCTCCACCACGATGGATGTATCGGATGATTTCTGCAGATCTTCTAGCACGGGCCCGAGAGTTCCAATCTTCCTGTCCCGCATAAGTCTCAGAGTGAACCTTACCGCATTAGGATCCCTTGAACGCAGCAGCTCCTCGATCATTGGATTCACTGCCGGGCTCTGAACCACCTCCTGAAGATCAAATGCGTCCATTTTGTGTGAACGCAGCGTGGCCGCGAGTGTTTCGCGGTAGCTCGGACGCAGCTTCAGAAGAGAAACTATCAGAAGAAGACAGAACAGAAGCACCACGGCTGAAAGGCTCTGTACAGCAACACCGAGGTAGAAAAGGAAAAGCAGAAAAAGCGCACCAATGCCTCGTGCAGCCGCGGACATGGCTCCGTTCATGAACGGCTGCGCCCTGAGGCGTATGCGCGTGGGAAGAGGCAGGAAGAGCATCTCGCGGGAAGGCAGATCCAGTGTTTCGGAAAGCGTGATCCTCAGGAAGTTGGCCGCAGCCGAGAAGATGAGTATTCCGAATCCCATGTAGCCGTAAATGGATCCGCTCAGAAGAAGAATGCTGGCCAGGGCGATCATCAAAGGCAGAATCATCAGGCAGTTGATAATACCGAGCCTTCTGAGAAGCCGTGGAACAATAAGGAACTGAAACAGAAGCTGGGCAACACCCACCAGACCCCAGAAAGTGCCGAAGAAACGGGCCAGTTCCTCTTCGCTCTTGGTGCTCGCAATCCATTTCATCTGGTAATCGACTACTACGGAGATAATGATTGCGAGCGTCATCATCACGGCGACCAGCCTGACAAAGGGCCTGTCGAATATGGCTTTCAGTGAGACCTTTTCCCCTTCAACGTCATCTGCTTCGATCTGGCTCGGAGCCGGAGTCTCTGTACGGTATATGCGCCATGAAATGAATGCGTTCATGAAAAGCAGGCATGCACCGAAGTAGAGCAGATTCCTGGTGCCGATGAGGACGACGGCCGCGCTTATGGCGTATCCTGCGACCACGGTGCCGAGGGCCATCCCGCCTACTATGAATCCATACAGGCGTCGCGCAGCCCTGGAACTGAAATAGTCACCTGCAAAGCTGAAAAAGAGCGTTATCGAAAGCAGCGCGCATACCTCCATCCAGATTACGAGAACGAAATATATCCAGTGATTGTCCAGGTGGATGATCTGTCGGAAGAGTATAACGGATACGGCGAGAACGGCCTGTGTTCCTATTATGGCGCCGGCACGCGATATCCTCTGCTGAATTGCATCATAAAGGATTGTGGAAAGCAGGCTCCCGGCAGCGATTCCCGCATACACCCACGGAAGCATTACGGGCACGCTCTCGCTGGAAAGGCTCGAAAGGAACAGCGTATCACCCACTGTTGCCCCAACCGTGTAGAACATTCCAATGCCGATAAAGAAAAGGAAAAAGGACTCCACAAGTGTGAATTCCCCTTCACGGATATTGAATTTCTTCTCAAGCCAGCTCTGCATTGTATTGACTTTCAAAAACATGCCGTCAGCCGGATGCGGCCGTAGACATGCTGTTCAGCGGTACTTGTGAGTACCCCTGATTTCAGTCTGGCACAATATGATCGTTACTTACAAGATACCGCGTTCACGGCGTTGGACTGGGAAGTCCCTCCCTGCACTGCCACTGTATGCCCGCACAGATCCTTGAGAGATCTGATGGTGTTGGGATTGCCCTTCGGAATAAGAATTCCCGAGCCGAGCTCAATGTAGGGTATAAAGTCAATGAGCTCGGACCTTTCTTCCGTAACTGCCATGGTGGACAGAATTATATCCACCTTGCGGCTCTCCACGGCGTTAATGAGAGCGTCAAAGGGCATGTCGACAAATACCACATTCACACCGAGTTCCATCCCGAGGGCCTGCGCCAGTTCTACATCGACCCCGGCCTCCTTGTTCAGCTCGTCAAAAAATTCCATTGGCGGGTATCCGAGTTCCATTCCCACTTTTAATTCCCCGTCCTGCAGCTGGCTGACAGTGCTCACTTCCGGAACCGTTGCCGGAGCGGGCGGTGGGTCGATGGGGGCTGCAACCAGGGCCCAGCTGGCAAGTATAGCGCTGTAACTCTTGTTTTCGATTATCCTGCGCAGAGCATGCGTAATAACGGCTTTTAGCTCAACGGCCTTTTTGCTGACGCCGATGCCTATGGTCTCCTTGTCAAACTGGTAGCCTGTAACCTCCAATGCACCAGCAGATTCCCGGGCTTCGAATGCCACGACCGGATAGTCACCGACAACGGCATCGGCCGAGCCGCTTTTGAGTTCGCCAACGGCTCTCTTGGTTGTTGGAAAAGTTTTTAGTTCGATTGTTTTTGCGCATCCGGCCATGTAGCACAACAGGATTGCGACCATAATGATCCCATGGGTTTTGATAATTTTCTGCATGGCGGTATAGTTACAAGAGCCCTTTTGTATGTCAATATCTTACTAAGCGGATTTATAGTATACATGAAACACAATCCGGACAATCAGCAGAAAAAGATAATTAAAGAACAGCATCGGCTGCTGGAAGCGGTACGAAGAGAACTGCCTTATAACCCGGAGCCGTACTTCGCTCACATGAAAATCTCGAGAAACGGCGTCGAAAGAAACATTCTAATAGGGCCGGAAACCGTAATAGGGGCGGAAATCACCATCATAGACTGGCAGAAGGCGCCGATGGCAGAGATTTTTTTCGCATTCAGGGAAGGCGAGGAATATGAACTCGAAGTCAATGGCCAGATTCTGACCGGGAAGCTGCTGCAGCGGAACCTGATTACTTACAACCGTGATGGAATTAAGATGATTGTCACACAGGACTTTACGCTCCGTCGCTCTGCAGCAGGCGGATATGAAGTTGTCCTGACGGGCGACAGGCCCCTGATCAGACTTAGAGATGAAAAATCACGCAGGGAAAAGACCCTGTCTCTTATTGCACCCCTGGATAAAACACAGAAGCAGGCCGTCGAACTTCCGTTCACCGAATCCGTTCTCGTCCTGGGTGAGGCCGGATACGGAAAAACCACGGTGGCTCTGCACAGGCTGGCATTTTTAAGCATGAAGGCGAAAAACAGTGGAAGAAGTTTCAAATCCGTAGTCATAGTAGCTACCGAAGGACTGAAACGCCTCTGTATCAGCATGCTTAGGAAACTTGGGACCGGGGATACAAAGGTTCATACGTATGATGAATGGATCACGATTCAGGCCAGACGCGTTTTTACTAAAATACCACGCAGGATAAGCCAGGACGCATCCCCGGCCGTGTTCAGAGTTAAAAGACATCCGGCTGTACGGAAAATACTGCCCGCTGTGGCCGGACGCACCCACAAGTCCAGAAACCGCGATGAAAAACCTCCCCCTGTAACAACATCACGGGACGATGCTCTTCACCTGTGGGGTGATCAAAAACTGCTTCAGAAGATGGTTGATGAGACGGGAGGCGAATTGAACCAGTCCATGATAAAAGAAGTTATCAGCCACACCCGGATTCAGTTCAGCAGTACTACCGAGGAGTCCCACGCTCACGCGGATCCTGAAAGGCTCAAGGCCATCGACGGAAGGCCCCTGGATTACGGCACACCCATGCACGACGCAGGAACAAATGATGTTGAGGATTATACCGTCCTTTTTGAAATTAACAGAATGCGGACGGGAAGCGACAGGACGCAGAAGGGAAAACTTGAAAAATATCATCATATAGTGATTGACGAGGCCCAGGAATTTGCGCCCCTGGAGCTGGCCGTAATTGGAAGAAGCCTTGCACCCGACGGATCCCTTACCGCAGCCGGTGATGAAAGGCAGCAGATAGATCCGACTGCGTATTTCAGCGGCTGGAAGAATACGGTGAAAGACCTGGGCATGGACAGTCACAACAGAGTGACGCTGGAACAGAGCTATCGCTGCCCGGCGCAGATCGATGAATTCGCCAGGGCATTGATCAGGGTAGGCGGCAGTGAGACGGAATCTTCCGGCCTGAACACCGGCAGCAAGACTCCTTCGATACGCTTTTCGCGCTTCGGAAATGCGTGCCACCTGCTCTTTCATCTCAGTGAAACCCTGCACTACCTTATCGAAAACGATTCAAATGCCACAGCAGCCGTTATCTGCGCGAAAGAAACAGAAACCGTTAGAATGCATTCCCTTTTGAGACGGGGCATTGATACCAGGCTCGCACTGGATGGAGAATTCGATTTTGAGCCCGGGATAAGTGTCACGAGCGTTCGCGAAGTAAAGGGTCTTGAATTCGATTACGTTATTATTCCCGACGCCTCCGCACTGCGCTTTCCTGACAGCGCGGAATCCAGAAGGGCACTGTACGTCGCAGCCACAAGAACCATGCATCACCTGTGGCTTTCGTGCGTTGGAACCTGGTCACCCGTAATTCCAGGGCATTACATTCCGGACCGGCAATATGAACGGATCAGCCCCCCTTACGACAGAAAGGATTAATGAGAACTCGTGCACCCGCTGCACGTGCCTTCCCCGCATCCCGAGGCCACCGCACGTTCCGCCAGTTCTTCCTCGGTAGCCTCTCTGACTTCGGCCACATCCAGATCGAAATGAAGTCTTTGACCGCAAAGTGGATGATTGAGATCAATGGTGACAGTGTCATCGCCCACTTCCTTTACCTTGAAAGGCATTGCGCCGTGCGGCCCCTGCGCCTGAAAAACCATCCCGGGTTTCATATCCAGATCTTCGGGAAAATTCTCTCTCGGCAGAGTCCTGAAAAGCTCCTCTACCGGCATCCCGTAACCATCTTCGGGCTCGATAACCAGGTTTGTGCTGTAGCCCTGTTCCCTGCCATCAAGCTCTTTTTCAAGGCCCGGAATCATCATTCCGGTATTGAAAATAAAACCCAGCGGTTTTCCTTCTTCAGATTTGTCGATTTCTTCTCCCGAGTCGAGAGTGAGAATATAATTTATGGCAACGTATGATTTGTCTTGGATTTTCAATTGTTTATCCTTTCGCTGATGTTTCTGCCGAACCCCGCTAAAGATTATGAAAACAGAAGGCCGGACGCTCTCAATATGTGGGCCACGGGTATGAATGTCAATGCCGGTGGTAGATAATTCCGGGTAAAACAATCCTAATCAACCGGAGGCCTTACGTCCACGACACCGTCTTCCATTGTCTCGGTGACGACGAGAATATCGCCCATCTGCTCTGCCTTCAGAAGAAGATCATAAAATTCGCTGAAGCACGGATGATTTTTATAAAGGACGTGGACAGCGGCCGATACAAGCATCATCACGCGAACCTCGTCCTGCTCCTCCACAAGAGACTCTATCTGTCCTTCGAGGGGAACTTCAAAATCCAGAACAATATCGGTATCCGTATCAATCATCAGTGAAACATGCCTGTCATTATCAATGCTGAGTTCGATCATGTCCATCCACACATCCGTCAGTTTGCTGTCCGCATCCATGAAGTATTTATCCCCGTTACCCATGTTCACCGGTATCTGTCCGTTTTGTTCTTCACCCACGCTCAACGCCTTGTGCACTATCCATACATCATCACCCTTTGTGCACGGCTGCCATCCACCTCCGTCGGCATCTGCATCGGCATCTGCGTCCGAATCACTGTCATTGTCCGTATCACTGTCGCCGTCCGTATCGCTGTCGCTGTCCGTATCCGTGTCTGCGGATCCGTCCATGCCGCCGTCTGCACTGTCGCTGTCGTCATCTGCATTATCATTGTGCGCGGTTTCACCGTGCGAAGTGCTTTTGCTGCATCCAGACAACAGCAGGACAGATAATAAAATTAAAATTCTTTTCACATCATAAGGCATTATCAGCTCCTTTCCACGATAACAGTGCAGTTGATACAGTAACTGCACTGAAGCTTTCTCTTTTAATTCTTATCGAAATGTATATCATATGACTATTAACATGGAGAGTGATAATGAAACACCTTTACATCATGATTTCGTTATTAATTCTGGTAGTACCCGCAGCATGGTCCGGTTGTAGAGGCAGCCGGGATACAAAGGCAGTAGAGAAGAAAAACAGCATTGAAAAAGCCGTTCCCGACACAGGAAAAAACCCCAAAAAGGTTGAGCAGAAAACCGAAAACAAAAACTCCGATGAAGACAGCGGAAATCGGAATGAACCCGCTAAATCAGCGATGTTCATGATCTTAGATACGGATCAGAGCGGAAGTCTGTCGTTAAAGGAGCTTAAAACCCACCACCTCGAAGACGCCATGGATAACAGCGACACAGACGGGGACAGACAGATATCGAGAAAAGAAGCAGATGAATACTTCCGCAACTTTCGCGACGAGATCGAAAACCTCTTCGGCGCGCAGAATGCATCCTCACGAACGAGTCGTGCCCGGATCTCGTTTACGGTAAAAAACATGGATAAAAATCAGAATGGCACCCTGTCCATTGACGAGCTGAAAAATCACTGGCTCAGGAAGAAATTCGCACAGGCTGATACGGACGATGACGGTGAGCTGACAGTCAGGGAAATCATCATCTACTGCCATTCGAATTAGAAAATTCAGAGCCAGTCCGGCGACTGATCATTCCATGGCAAGAGAAACGAGCCTGTCCAGAAGCTGCGGCAGGCTCATGCCCGCATTGGCCCACATCCTGGGGAACATGCTTATGGCCGTAAAACCCGGAATGGTGTTGATCTCGTTTATGAGAAGTTCTGAATCGCTGTTTCGAAGAAAGAAATCCACCCTGGCCATTCCACGGCACCTGACGGCCCTGAACGCCCTGCATGAAAGCTCCATGACCCTGCCCGCTGTCTCTTCGGGAATGTCCGCCGGCACACGGAGCTCCGCCCCGTCCGGGTCCAGGTATTTGGACTCGTAAGAATAATAATCATGGCCCTTCGGAATGATCTCGCCCGGCGGGGCCGCTTCGGGATCTTCGTTTCCTATCACTGCACACTCTATTTCACGGCCGTCGACATATTCCTCGACTATTACGGAAATGTCATGCCTGAACCCCTCGTCGATGGCGGATGCATACTCTTCACTGTTGCGCGCCATGCTTATGCCGACCGAAGAACCCAGTGAAACGGGCTTTACAAACAGCGGTGGTTCAAGGCGTCCGCTTACCGATTTCCATGAAGCATCACTGGAACCCCGCATGGTTCTGGTGATTTCGATAAAGGAACCCGTATTCAGGCCCTCCTGCATGCAAAGGCGTTTTGTAACAACCTTGTTCATCCCGGCGGCTGAGCCCAAAACACCTGCCCCGACACAGGGAATGCCGCTCAGTTCACAAAGGGCCTGAACAGTGCCGTCTTCACCTCCGGGGCCGTGCAGCACGGGAAAAACCACATCCACTTCAGGCCCCCAGCCCTGCCCGGGAAGGTAAAGCCTGTTATGCCCCGGCAGCAGGGCAACATCCCGGCCACCGCCCGCAAGCCTTACTCCCGCGGGATCATCAGGGTCGTTAAGCCAGTCCGCGTCTTCGAACAGGCGCCACCGGCCCTGTCTGTCGATGCCGATGATTATGACTTCGTATTTTTCTCTTTCCAGACCGACCACCACATTACGCGCCGACATCAGAGAAACCTGATGCTCGCCTGAAATACCACCGGCAAGAACCGCTATTCTTGTTTTAGTACCCAATTCATCCCTCCGTCAGTTTTTCCGGCGAAGCCATATCCATGCAGCGCATGGAATCGCAGGCATGATCGAGGACAACAGTACTATCAGACTGGTGCTGATTCCAAGGGCGGCTGCCTCTGACTGTCCGCATCCCGCAATAACAAGGCCGACTGTGAAACCCGCCTCCTGGAACCCGAAGGTTCCGATGGCACTCAGGGGAATCATGCTGCCGGCCACTCCGAATACGGCGACAGCCAGAGCGCCGCTTACGGTAAGTCTGAGGCCGAGGGCCCACAGGGCGAAAAAATATAAAAACCCGATATGTATCCAGTACAGAACCGTAAGCAGGAACAGCACTGCTTTTTCGCGTGAAGGAGCATTACGGATTCTGAAAAGTTCTTCCGCCGCCGCATCCAGTTTTTCATTAAGCCTGCTGAAATTTTTTATGCCTGAATTTCTAGTTATGAATCTGACAACGGCTATGCCCGCCCTGCCAATACGCTCCAGGTAGAAATACAGACCGACAACGCCCGCAGCTGAAACAGCCATGAGAATGAGCCCCTGCGATTCCGGTCGTACTCCCGGCAGAAGACCGCCCGCCAGAAACGCAAAACCGGCCAGAAGAACAACACAGAGATCCATCAGTCGCATAATTATCAGACCTGCAAATCCTGTCTTTAGTTCTCCCCCCCCGACTGATCTGAGAAGCGGAGCATAGCTGAGGTCACCACTCCTCAGCGGCAGGATCCTCACCAGAAGGGCATGAACCGATGCAACGGCAAACAAAGCGCCGAATGTCGACTGGGCGCCCGCCGCCGTAAACCTTCCTGCCCTTACAAGGTTATTGGACATGTAAACGGCAAATGCAGCCAGCAGAGGTAGAAGTTCAACACCCGTTATTACGGACCACAACTTCTCTGGAGAGGCTACGTTAACGAGAAATATTACAAGTCCTGCAGTAAGAACGATTGCAACCAGTATCCGGACAATGCGCGCGCCGCTTTTCTGCGTGCCGTTTTTACGAATACCGCCGTTACCTCTGCCGCCTGTTATGGGTTCCGGCTCTTTTATCTGCCCGCCGGACAATGATTCACTCAGGAGCCGGAGGTTCCCCGTCCTCTCCGGACTTCTTTTCGAGGAGGTATGATGGAGACGGGTCGTTGCTTTCGATTTTTCTGACTTTCACGAGAAGATATTCCAGGAGCTTGCGGTTTGCCGCGATAAGATCTGCGAGGATGCCCGAAAAAAACAGCTGAAAAGCGGCAATTATCGTGATTGCGGCAAAGATCAGGGACTGAACCTTTCCTGTCTGTCCCTCCGTGATGTAGTAGTAATAGATAAAACGAACACTCAATGCCAGGCCGAGCGTGAAGAAGAGACCGCTGAGCACCATGAATGTTTTAAGCGGTCTGTACATGGTATAAATCCGGATGATGATGCCCATTGACTGCCGCACGTAGCTCAAGATGCTGCCGAAAAGACGTGACTTGCGCGTCATTGGATTTGTCCGGATTTCAACGCTCTTAACGGCTGTCCGGTTCTGGCCCGCCTGTATTATGGTTTCCAGCGTGTATGTAAAATCGTTTATCACATACATGCGCATTGCGGCTTCCCTGCTGACTGCCCTGAATCCGCTCGTTGCATCAGCCACCCGTGCGCCATGGGCCGCGGTTCTCACAACCCTGCTTCCGAAAGTCTGAAGCGATTTCTTGACGGCCGAAAAATGGCTTATTCCCTTTACCTGCCTGTCACCGATCACGAGTTCCGCTTCGCCATCAATTATGGGCCTGATGAGTTTCTCGATATCCGGTCCGTAATACTGGTTGTCTGCGTCAGTATTAACGATAATATCGGCACCCAGGCGTATACACGCGTCGATTCCAGCCATGAATGCCCTTGCCAGACCCCTGTTCTGAGGATAACTGACGATATAGTCCACGCCCTCGGATCTTGCCACTTCGACTGTTCTGTCGCTGCTGCCGTCGTTGATTACGAGTATGCTGATTCTGTCCACGCCCTCAATGGAACGGGGAATATCGGCCAGGGTGCCGGGAAGTGTCTCTTCCTCGTTGTAACATGGTATCTGGATAATAAGGTGCATCGTGGGGTTCCCTGTTTAATAACCGACTGCTTTTAGTTATTAATATCAGAGCGGATAACGGGGGGTCAACGAATTGGCACAGACATCTAATACACGGCCATTTCCGACCGGAAAAGGCGCTTAGTCGGCCGCCCGGAAGCTGCAGTATCCGGCATAGTCACCTGGAAGCCCGGAGGATCTCCAGGGTGACACCTCGGTCCCGAGCGGGTGTGCTGCAAAAAACTCAAGGACCTTGTCCGTGGACATGTCGGCTGGAACAGTATGCCCGAGATCGTGATTACAGATTATTGTGTCATGTCCCCTCTCGTTAAGAAAAGCGGAGTCGTTGACCGCATATTCATTGAACTTGAGACCGATGTTCATTATTCCGAAAGTGTCTGTTTCTCCCCCGTGAAAGAAAAGCTGCGCATACGCGTTTTCGGTATTGTACCCCGGCCACTTGATGACAGTGCCCATGAGGGGAAGCAGATTTTCCTCGTTGCACCAGTATCCTCCTGAATATGTTGCGATAGATGCAATCATCTCCCCCCGTATCGTGCCGAGCATGTCGCTTACGACGGAACCGAGAGAAAAGCCCATCGTATGAACATGGTCGAAGTCCACGCCCCATTTCTGGTCGAGGCATTCAAGCACCTCGTCGAAAAGGCGTGCTTCTTTATTGTTCTCATCCACCTTGAAAACGTCCCAGTCAAGGGGCACCGCCATCAGTACATGATCAGTGTCTTCAGGTGTGACTCCGATAAAGGGCATGTCTTCGTTGTCAGCAAATATTGAAACAAAACCGCTGAAGTTCGTAGCATTGTCACCAAGCCCGTGCCAGTTGAAAATCACGGCCCACGGACCGCCCGTCTCCACCTCCTGCGGCAGGTTGAGAACAAAGCTCCTTGCCTCTCCGTCCACCATGAAACCGGAGTTCATACCTTCCTGAAGCGTTTCACAGGTAGCAGGAAACTGACCACCGTCAGAATCAGAGTCCGTGTCGGTATCCGTATCCGAATCAGTGTCAATATCCGTGTCACTGTCTACATCAGTATCCGTGTCTCCCTCTCCTGCTTTTCCGCCATCACCGTTTCCGTCTTCCTCCGAATCAGATACATCTCCCTCGCATCCTGTCTGCAGGGCGAAAGCAAGAATCAGACTCAGAAGCAATGCAAACCATTTAATGCGCATGGACATTTCCTCCTTACGGGCCTGCGTGTGAAGGATTTCCTTCAATAACATCAGCCACCCAGTCCACGAGTTTCACGCCCCCGACTGCCTGCGTATAGAAGGTGGACAGTACTATGGCTCCGTGCTGCATACCGGCGTAATAATAGGTTCCACCCCATTCAATATCTTCGAATATGCTTCTCAGGTCATAAAGAGCCTCTTCAAAATCGGCTGCAGGGTAGTTCGGGAAAGCCACATTGCAGTCCTTCAGGCCGTAACCGTAAAACATGCGCATTGTTGCGTCCTGCATGGAGCTTACGAGGCCGAGCGTGGACTCCGGGTACCTCTCATGCATATATGTGTACATATGATAAAGACCGCCGCCGTCTTCTCCAAAACACTCTGAACATTCAGCCGGCAGGTTTTTATCAAGGTCCCAGAGGTCGCGTGCCATCTGCTGCAGACAGGGAGTCAGATACTGATCACGGAAAACGGCTGCTCCGTCACCTATTGCAATCACATTCACATCATTTCCGAACGCACGCTTTGTATGATCGTAATGATACGCAGCGCCAAGAGCGCCTGCACTGTACCCTGCAAGCAGTACGTTTTTCGGGCTGAATGTTGCCAGAATGCTTTTCAGATACATCCTGTAGTTCTCGCCACCCATGAAGGCCTTTGAATCGCCTGCCACAGTACCGTCCGGATTGGAACCTGTGTGACAGTCCCCTGAACAGTATGGCACATAGACCGCATTCCATCCTGCAATGGGATTTTCAGGATTCTCCAGATCAAAGATGCCCGATGAACCCGGTATTCTCATCGCAGCCGGGGTACTGTTAGGGCATGCCAGGCAGGTCGTAGCGTTTATGCATACGCCCCCGCCTTCCAGGAAAATCATCAGATTGTCAGACTGATCACTGTAGCGCACGGCAAGGCCGGTCTTTGATCCGTCAAGACACATGGAATCGGCAAAATCCACCCAGAGCCACTGTCCAGGAGGAACTTCAGGCAGCGGATCACCTTCGACAATGTCCGAATCCGAATCCGAATCCGTATCAGTATCCGAATCAGTGTCAGTGTCGGTATCCGTGTCGGAATCAGAGCCTGCGCCTGCATCGGAATCTCCGTTCTCCCCGTTTCCGGTGTTTTTGTCTTCTCCGTCCGCATCGCCGCCTGCATCGTCGCAGGCCGGCATTGTACAGCACAACACGAACGAAAAAATGACTGCGAACACCGGGTAAGTTCTCTTCTTCATTTTTTCCTCCTGCCAATGACTGAAATTATCTTTATAAGGAATTAAGACGAAGCTGATAACTGTCCGTTTACTATCACCTTCCATGTAGTATGTCAATACCTATCATACGGTAGACAAGGAACTATCACCAAGTAGCTTCAGATCCATATCCACGGCTTGACAGGCGGCCCGCAGTAAGGGAGCTTTTAGCGAAAGAAAGGCCGGTTAAGCATGCATGATCCCCTGTTTGAGCCCATCAAAATAAACAAGTCGGAATTTAAAAACCGAATTTACATCCCTGCCATGCATCTGAGCATGACGGGGGATTTTACGGTCACGGACCGCATGATCGACTTCTACGCAGAACGCGCGAGGGGCGGCGTAGGCGCCATATGCTGCGGGTTTGCCACCGTTGATGAACTTGCCGGCAACATGACCTTTATCGGGGCGCATGACGATAAATTTGTTCCGGGACTTACAAAACTCGCCTCGGCAATAAAGGAGAACGGCGCCCGTGCCGTGCTTCAGCTGAATCATGCTGGACGTTACAACATGTCGGCTTTTCTGAACGGTGAATCTCCCGTCGCTCCGTCACCCGTGGCCTCGCGTCTTACGCGTGAGACTCCAAGGGAACTTGCGATCGAAGAGATAAAAACCATTGTCGGCAGTTTTGCTCAAGCAGCACAGCGCGCGAAAAAAGCGGGGTTCGATGCGGTGGAGATTCTCTCCGGTACGGGCTACCTGATAAGCTCCTTCCTTTCTCCTGTTACGAACAAACGCAGCGATGAATACGGCGGCGGCCTGGAAAACCGGATGAGGTTCGGACTGGAAGTGGCCGGCGCCGTAAGAGAAGCCGTTGGAGAAGACTACGCGCTCATAATAAGACTCAACGGCAATGACCTGATGCCCGGTGGTATCGAAGAGGAGGATCTTTTCGAGTACGCCTCGCGACTTGCCGCTCTCGGCGCCGATGCACTGAACATAAACGTGGGCTGGCACGAGGCCCGCATTCCGCAGATTGTTTCTGAGGTTCCGCGTGGAGCGTTTGCATATCTCGCCCGCAGGATAAGGGACAGAGTGGATGTTCCCGTGATCGCGGGCCACAGGATCAATGATCCGGAAACCGCTCGCGATCTGCTCGAAGAAGCCTACTGCGACATGGTTTCGATGGGACGCGCACTCATAGCCGATCCGCTTCTTCCTGAAAAAGCGCATACGGGTCGCGAAGATGATATCGTACACTGCATTGGCTGCGCGCAGGGATGCTTTGATAATCTCTTCAAGATGAAGGGCGTGGAGTGCCTGTGCAATCCCAGGGCCGGTTACGAAGCCGACACCCGCATAAAACCCGCAGATAATAAGAAAAAGATACTCGTTATCGGGGGCGGTGCAGCAGGCATGAGCGCTGCAGCGGCCGCCTGCGACCGGGGGCATGAAGTCATACTTTGCGAAAAGGATGAAGTCCTGGGAGGACAGCTTCACCTTGCAGGCGCAGTGTCAGGGCGTGAAGAATTCAGGCAGCTTGCGCATGATCTCGAGCGTCAGCTCAGCATCAGGAAGCTTGAAGTGCGGCGCGGCCTGGAAGTGAACGAGGCCCTGCTGGATTACGAAAAACCCGATGCCGTAATTCTCGCAACCGGCGCCGTTCCCGTAGTACCGGACATTCCGGGTGTTGATCTGCCGCACGTCGTGCAGGCATGGGACGTTCTTGCAGGACATCAGCGCACCGGAAGGAACGTTGTAGTAGTCGGAGGCGGCGCAGTGGGAGTGGAAACAGCCCTGCACATAGCTCGAAAGGGAACGCTGAGCGGCGAGGTGCTCAAGTTCCTTATAGTGCAGCGCGCAGAGAAACCGGAGAACCTGTACGACCTTGCCATAAGGAGTTCGAAAAAGGTCACCCTTGTTGAGATGATGGACAAAATGGGACAGGACATCGGCAAAACAACGCGATGGGTGATGATTCAGGATCTCAAGATCGCCGGGATTAAGACAAAAACAAAAACAAAGGTAAAAGAAATTACGGAAAAGGGCGTAGTCATCGAGAACGGGGACGGGATAAAGGAGCTTGATGCCGATACGGTCGTCCTCGCTCTGGGATCAAAACCTGTGAATGCCCTGAAACAGCTTCTCGAAAACAAGGGCCTGGAATACATTGTTATCGGAGATGCCCTGAAGCCGGCCAAAGCCTTTGACGCCGTGCATCAGGGATTCAGAACAGGCAGCAGAATCTGATTTCTGTTCAATGGTAGATTATTGACTATCGACTGGTAGTCTACCCATCCTGTCCATAATCCTGAACAAAGATTTCAACTTGCCATTATACTTTTAATTACAGACATTTAAGCTTTTTTGTGCCGATGCTGCGTGTGTGTATTTTGACAGGCCATGATTCAGGGCTGTAAAGTGGACGGGCACCTAACAGACGGTAGACAAACAGCATGACTCGGCACAGAAAAAACAGCACGGATGACATGAAAACGCGCATAATACGTGAAGCCATTCAGCTGTTCGGCGAAAGGGGATTTGACGGAACTTCCATACAGTCCATTGCCGAAACCGTGGACATCAGGAAGCCATCGCTGCTTTATCATTTCAAATCAAAGGAAGAGCTGCGGGACGAGGCCATAAAGTACCTGATATCCAGGTGGGTGAATGAACTGCCCAGACTGCTTACGAACGCGGTAAGCGGTTATGACCGCTTCAGTTCAATTATCATGTCACTGGTGAGTTTCTTCCTGAAAGACGCAAACAGGGCCAGGTTCGCCCTGCGCGAGATGCTGGACAGACCCGGAGAAATCGGAGAACTCGTTAAGCTTCAGCTGAGCCCCTGGAACAAAATGATCGTTGACTATATCGAACTCGGGCAGAAGGGCGAGACCATCAGGAAGGACCTGAACCCCAGAGCATACATAATGCAGGTCATGCTCATGGTCCTGGGTTCAGTGGCCATGGGCGACGCGGCATCCGTTATCTTTGAACTTGATTCAGAACCATCCGGCGCCCGGATAGACGAACTCGTCCGAATTGCCAGGGAGAGCCTTTTTACACAACCGGATAAAGTCGAACAGAAGAAAAAGAAAAAAGCAGCAACGGATTAAGTTCAATGAAGATAATAACAGCTCTTTCAGCCGCTCTTATTCTCATGTTTTTATCACCTGGATGTCAGAACATGAACGATGAGGATGATACTGAGAAGAATAAAAAATCCGAAGACGGTGGAAAAAATGAAGCGTCCGGAACTGATGCGGGTACTGATGCCGGAACCGATAATGTACTGGACTGGGTATTTATCGAGGGCGGGACATTCGAAATGGGATGGGAGGATACTGCGGCCAGTGAAAATGACGAGCGACCCGTGCACGAAGTCACTGTTAAGGATTTTTATATTGCCCGAACCGAAGTAACCCTTGCCCAGTATGAATTGTGTATTGAGGCGTCAGTGTGTACCGGCCCGTTATTCGAACACTGGAGATGCAACATGGGTATTGCCTACCGGGAAGATCACCCCATGAACTGCATAAACTGGGAGCAGGCGGGTCAGTTCTGTGAATGGGCTGGTGGCAGGCTGCCAACAGAAGCTGAATGGGAGTTCGCCGCCCGCAGCCGCGGACAGAAACGCATGTATCCATGGGGCGACGAGCACGGCACATGCGATTACGCAACAATGTCCACTTTGGAACTCGGAGAAGGCTGTGGCGAAGAAACCACCTGGCCCGTATGCAGCAGGCCGGATGGAAATACTGAACAGGATCTGTGCGACATGGCGGGAAATGTCAACGAATGGTGCATGGACTGGTATCACAAGAATTACGAAGGTGCACCTGATGACGGCAGCGCGTGGCAGCTTCCAGAGGGAAGCAAACGCATTGTGCGCGGCGGCAGCGTATTTACGGAAACCTACGCTTTGAGAACAACAAGCCGCTTCAGCAAATTTCCTTTAAGACCTCCAGAAAATTACGTAAAAGGCACTCTGGGATTCCGCTGTGTCAGATAAACTCTTGATAATCATTGAGTTTAATTAGTCACGTCAGCTTGACAGTTCAAAGGGCCCTGATACATTCCCAGCCAATGAAAAGAGTACTCACAGCAGTCTTGTCAGCTCTGCTTTTTTCATCAACTGCCGCCGCTGCCGGAGACGCCCCCGAGGAAGATGCAGGCACATTCCCGGCCGAGCCCACATGGGCTGAAAAACACGACGAGGAATTCCTGTTCGATGAAGAGGGCGACGGTGTGGAACGACTCCCCATTCCACCGTACTACTCTGAGAAAAGGGGCGATATCAGTACAAGGCTCTTTTTCCCCTTTTACTGGGAACAGTGGCGCACCGGGGACAACTGGTTCAGATCACTGGGCATACTGCCCTTTTACTGGATGGAAAGGGATGCGGAAGGTTTCAAGGCGGACGCGGTGCTTCCATTTTTCGGCCGCTGGCTTTCTTCTGAATCCCGTACCCACCTCGTCCTGAACACCTATTACACTGACACTGACACGGGATATTACTTCGGCACTGCTCCCTTTGTTTTCCTAGGCAGAGACGGCGAGGAAAATTATCAGATTATTCCTCCCCTGATCTGGCGTTTCGCGGACAAAGACTTTGACCTGACTCTCACACTGCCGTTTTATTACCATCATTACAGGGGAGACGATTACGACTGGGGCGTGCCCCCACTGATTTTCTCCGGGCTGAAAAGAGACGATCTGTACACCATTGTCTTTCCCTTTTACTGGCGTTTCGCCAACCAGAACCTCGGCGAGGACCTTCACGTGCTGCCCCTTTTCCTCAACTTCTTCAAGGAGAGGGAAACGGGCTACAGCTATGGATTTGTTCCGCTGTTGTATTTTGCGCGTGACAAGGAATGGGATCGCACAATGGTCCTGCCCTTTTACTACGGATCAAGATGGGGCCCGGGCTATTCACATTATTTCCTCCCGTTTCTGTCGTGGACAAGGCAGGCGCCGTGGCTGGATCAGGGAGGCGTGATACTCTATCACTGGGCTTACGAGAGAGGCGATTACTTTCATACATTCCTGCCGCTGTGGTTTGACTGGGGAAACACGGACACAAGGGAAAAAAACTACATCGTGCCGCCCCTCCTCTTCTACTACGGACATTCACCCGTGGGCAACGGTCACGTAGTGGGGCCGTGGATCTATTTTCACGAGGAGCACAAAAGCCTTACGCATGCGCTGTTTCCACTTTATTACCAGTCCGAGCATCTTTATGAGAATCATTTCGACACTGTCGTGCTGAATATTCATTATGGAGAAACCCCCCACGGCTGGCTGTTTAACCTGTACCCGCTGCTATTCCTTTCGGAAGACGAAAAAACCCAGAAATCGCATTACATCTTTGCGCCGCTCGTATGGCGCTTCGAGGACTGGGAAGACATCAACACCGTCGTGTTTCCGTTCTGGTGGCAGTTCGACAAGTACAAACGACAGGACACGGCCTCCGTTTTCTTCCCACTTGTATGGGACTTCAACGACAAGCTCAGGCTGGAAAGAGCGACCGTGGTCTTTCCCTTCTACTGGGACTTCAGCTACAAGCGTGAGGGCGAAAGCGACATCGTCGTGTTTCCCTTCTACTGGCAGTTCCACGAGCCGGACGCGAAATTCACGCTGGTGCTGAACACGGCATACCGTTCAGGAAAACATAAAAGCGGGGACGAGTACTGGAGCCTGCATTTCTTCCCCCTGTTCCGCTTCGGGGAACCCGTCCCGGGCGGCGCGGACTTCTCTTTTCTCTATGGACTGTTCGAATACACGCGGCAGGGAAGCTACAGCCGCATGAAGCTGTTCTGGATTCCGTTTGATCTCTGATTTTTCACATCAATAACAAACCACATCCCCGTTTACCTGATATTTTGCGGTACCCGGACGAATTTTCCATCCGTAAAATGCTTACCGATATTGCTGCTGTTAAGTTTTGACCTTCTGACGAATAAATAGATTTTTATTTTCCTGTACCGCTTACTTTCAAAATATCTGAATTGTTCTCTCTCTCCCGGATTATCCCTGAAATACATCCTCATCGGTCTCCATGTATTTGTTACGAAATAGGTAGGTCTTTTCGAAGCCACATACCAAAAGTGCATTCTTCCCACATTAACCGGCTTGCCGTGATGGGCAATATACTCGTCGGTCAACCCAAACATATCCAGCACGTATCCTCTGTAATAATAGCTGACTGTTCCAAGAATAGTACTCGCCAGTATTTCACGGGGTGATGATATCCTGTTCAGCTTTTTCCCGAGCTCGCTCTGAGCTTCTATTCGTTCCGGAAGCGGGCTGATATTGGGTATCCCGAATGTAAATGCAACACCGAAGCACAGAACAACTGCTGCAACAGCTCTTTTGATCCAGAGTCCTGAGAAAACACGTTCAACAATAACTGCCACTCCCATTGAGACCAGGATGTAAACAACAGGCAGAACGGGCGTGAACAGGCGGTAATAGGGCATCCATCCCCCACGGCCCCAGAAAACCAGGCCTGTATAAAATAAAATAACCATATAAAGAATCAGATACATCCTTCTATTGATACGGGAAAGGAATACGACCAAAAGGGCGGGAAGTAGAATAAAAACACCTCCGATACTGTTCAGAAACCCAACCGAATAATTAATTGACCGTTCTCTTGTTATGAATTGTATGAAAATATCCCAGAGAGACCATTTGTGTTTTTCATACAACACCTGATACAGACTTTTTGCATACACGCAGTTTGGGAGCGGATATCCATAATAATAAACGCGCCAGGCAATAAGAATGGCAAGGGCTGCCAGAATCGAGGAAAAGATCACGGCTTCGGATTTATAGTAACTCTTAATAAATTTAAAATTCAGAACAATTAAGAATACTAACAGCCCTATCACAAATATGAAATTCTCAGGGCGGTTCAGAATGAATAATACGGCACTGACAATCAGTGGAATTGAATGTTTATTCTCGTTTTTTATGTACCTGAGATGCACAAAAAACAGAAGAAGCAGGAGCAGAAAAACATTGAGCTGCGTTTCGAGCCCACCGTTCGACCAGTAGATAAACATGGGATTCACAGCCAGAACAGCGGGCGCAATAAGCGAAAAGAGATCCTTTTTCTCTCTCAATGCACTTGAAATCAGAAAAGAAAGGAACACAACCCCAAGTCCGGCCAGGTGACCAATCATTACAGAGACACCGTGGGGCTGAAAACCGATTTTTATGAAACCGGCTAGTATTAATGTAAGTAATAAATTGGAGTAACCTTCCACATATTCACCAAAATTAAACACCAGCCCATGCCCCTGTGCGAAATTCTCGGCATATCGATATGATATAAAAGCATCATTAATGGTTAGTTCGTGACAGAGGTACTGCAGATATTCCGTCAATCCCAGCAATACCAAGAGGAGGAAATACACGAAGACAAGTTCCGTCCTGCGTTTTTTCATATCATCCAATGTTTTAATTTTTGAAAAAATATGGGCTGACTCCCGTCAATTTGACCAATACAAACCGAATATATATAAAAAGGCAGAATACCATGCTACAAAATCCGATTCAAACAGATACAGAAACCATCTGTTTATCAATTAATACGAGCTGACGACGAACGTGGGTGAACCTAGAACACAAAAACAGTCGACACAATTTGAAAACCAGGACCGGTTAGTCCGATGTTTCCTTTTCATGTTCCCCATGGCCCTTGCGACAGTAGCTTTCATTCGAGGCGCGGCATGGGATCTGCATCCTTACGCGCTTTCACAGTACGCATATACCTACGAAGAGGGATTCCTGATACGCGCCCTGACAGGTCATATCACATTTGCCTTATGTGGCGAGGACTGGCAGGCGGCAGGACAGTTCGCGTCGTTTTTCGGCTGGGTCGGGGCGGGGCTGTTCTTCTTTTCATTTTTTTACGCGATCCGGAAAATAGAGTGGTTCAGAAATCCCCGGACCACACTGGTGCTCGTACTCGTGACGAGTGGTCCTCTGTTTGTGTCTATCGGTGCAACCCGCGGCTATTTCGACGGACTGATTTTCGGCATGGGTCTTCTGTCCTGGACACTCTTCGATCGGGGTCGGTACCTGTTTCCTCTTGCCATCCTGGCCCTAGCGGTGTTTATCCACGAGCTGGTTGCAGTCTATTTTTTACCGCTGTTCGCTTTTTCTATCCTTCTGAAAATAAAAGATGAGAATGCGAAAACCACCCTGAGGCGCATCGGTGTGGTACTCGCAGTCGTAGCTCTGGTATTTACGGTGGTGTTTCAGGGAAAGGCCACTGAAACTCAAATCACATACCTTGCGGAAAAAATGGCCAGAAGCAAACCAGAATTTTCGGACGGCTGGCGCAGGTACGAGAAAATGGGTATGGCTGCAGCAAAGCAATCGGTACTCAAAGAAATCAAACTGAGAAGAATAAAAAACCTGTTCAAGCGCAAGGCAAACCGCCCGTACCTGATAACGAGTTTTTTCATTTTACTTATTATTATTACGGGACTTTACAACAAACCATTGATGGCGATTTCCGCCTTACTGGTCACTTTATCTCCGCTTCTCATTCTGCTTGTAGCCTGGGATGTCGACCGGTTTCTGTCGCTTCTCACAATGGTGGGCGCTTTTACCGCCGGCTATGCCGCGCAGTTTATCCGTCCCAGGACGGCATACGTGCTCAGTCTTCCCATACTCCTGGTGTCGCTGTGTCAATTGACCATAAAGTACAGTACAATCACCCAGTACGCGAAGAGTAATACCGTGCTGGACCATCTTCTGGCACTCATCGGCATCGGCTAGGAAAAATGGAATGAAGAAAAATCGCAGCTGGTTTCTCGCAGGGCTTTTTCTCACAACGCTGTCAACCCTCGCAATAGAGATTATGAATACGCGGCTGCTTTCCGTTGCCACATGGTATCATCTTTCGTTCTTTGCCGTAACGACGGCCATGTTCGGCATGACGGCGGGCGCAGTGCATGTGTACCTGAATAAAAAAATGTTCAGCGGTGATGCTGCGCCTTCAATGCTGGCCCGCTACACGTCGCTGTTTGCGCTTTCTGTTCCACTGTCGAATATCGTCAGCCTCTGTATTCCGATTCCCACAGGCGTTGAAACACCGACCATAGCCGCGATTGCCGTTACAACTCTGATACTGACAATTCCGTTCTACCTTTCAGGCATTGTCGTGGCAGTAGCGCTTACGCGCATTCCGGGTCCAAGCGGGCTCGTGTACGCTGTCGATCTTATTGGCGCTGCCGCGGGCAGCATAGGCGTTCTGCTGCTTTTCAGGCTTTCAAACATTACTTCGGCAATGTTCGTAATCGGGAGCCTGGCCGCTGTCGGTGCAGGGTGCTTCTATCGCTTTGCGGGCAAAAAGAGAATGCTGGGCCGGCTATTGCTGGCAGCGGTCTTTATAGTAGTTGCAGGCCTGAACCACGAGTCGGACAGCGGCTTGCGGATGATGTACGCCAAGGGGAAATACCAGAATCCGGATAAAATTGATTTTGAAGAATGGACAATCCACGGCCGGATTGCAGTGGAAAAACCAAAGAGAAAACCGCCCTTTTACTGGGCAAAGGCAGGAAAAGCCGGAAATGTGAAGGTCGACGAACGTTTTATCAAGATTGACGGTGCGGCAGGCACGGCGATGACCCGCTGGGACGGATCTGATCAGAACCTGGACTGGGTCAGTGAAGACATTGTTGCTCTTCCTTATTATCTGCGGAAAGGGGCCGACACCGCCATTATCGGCGTCGGTGGGGGGCGTGACATACTGACGGCACTCTGGGGAGAAAGCAAATCAGTAACGGGAATTGAGATAAATCAGGCCTTTCTCAACCTGCTGAAAGGACCGCTTAAAGAGTACGCGGGAATCGCAGATGATCCGCGCGTCACCTTTGTTCACGATGAGGCTCGATCATTTCTGACCCGTACCCGGGACCGCTACGACATCGTGCAGATGTCGCTCATCGATACATGGGCGGCCACAGGCGCCGGCGCATTCACGCTCACAGAAAACGGCCTTTATACTGTCGAGGCGTGGCAGGCGATTCTTCGTACACTGAAGCCGGGCGGTCTTTTCAGTGTTTCCAGGTGGTACTCGCACAGGCATGCGTCTGAGACAAACCGGCTGGTGGCACTGTCCACGGCGGCCCTCCTGGAAAGCGGTGTCAGCGAGCCCGGCGAACACATGATTCTGGTGTCGCTCAGGAAAATCGCAACGCTGATAATTTCGAGGGAACCGCTTGAGGAAACTGATATGGATACGATTGAGAGTCTTCAGAAACACTTCGGTTTCAAGCTGCTGCTGTCACCTTATACTGAGTCTCCGACTCCTGCTTTTGACCTTATCGCCGGCAGCCGGAGTCTGCAGGAGATCGAAACGGCAGTTGCCGACTCCCGCTACGACTTCAGCCCTCCCACGGATGAACGTCCCTACTTTTTTAACATCCTGAAACCCGGAACCTTTGTTCTGGAAGAGGTTCACAAGTCCGATGTGCTCAAGGCCAAGGGGGCGGTGATGAAGGGAAACATGCTCGCCACAGTGACACTGGTGGTACTCTGGATTGTGATCTTTGTGCTGGTAATGGCGACCGTCATCGGACCACTCGTGCGCTCGGGCCTGCCTAAAATGAAGGCATCCAGCTTTGCCATGGCGGTTCTGTACTTCTCTCTTATCGGTCTCGGGTTCATGTTCGTGCAGATCCCCCTGATGCAGCGCTTTTCGGTCTATCTCGGTCACCCCGTTTACTCCCTTGCCGTGACGCTTTTTTCCATGATTCTTGCAACCGGAATCGGCAGCTCGCTTTCAGATCGACTGGACGTGGAAAGGCGTCCAAAATGGCTGTACGTCATCCCCGTCGTAATCGCCTGCAACCTGCTTGTCTGGACACTCAGCATTCAGGCCATCATCAACTGGACCCTTGAGATGGGACTGACCGGGCGCATTCTTGTAACGGTGGCAATCGTTTCCATTTCCGCGCTGCCACTGGGACTGTGTTTCCCCATCGGCCTGCGTCTCGTCCGCCGCATCTCTGAGGATGCTATGCCGTGGATGTGGGGCGTCAACGGAGCATTCGGCGTCCTGGCTTCGGTTTCAGCCGTGGCCGTCTCGATATGGAGCGGTATCTCAAGCAGTCTCTACATGGCGGCGGCGGCCTATGCGCTGATATTATTCCCGGCCGTCCTTCTGTGGCGCCGTGGAAACGGTTGACTTCAACTCAAGCTGAGGGGCTTTGTTCCTGTGTCTCCGGGATCCTGCGGGATTTCTTCCGTTCTCTTGATATTCAATGATCACGTCTGCGACCCTGGCCCAGAAAATGTCGTATCCATCATTATTCAAATGACAGCATGAATCTTCATATAACGGTTTCTCAATATCGGAGAAAATCATTGTAAAATCATGAAAATTGATTCTTTTTTTAAGCAGCTGTTTTGCTTTTCTCTGCAGCACAGGATATCCGCCGGCCACGCATTTTTTTCTGGGATGCCTGTTATTAATTGCAATCTTTCTTTCAAAACGACCCATTATTTTTGAATTCTCAACGTATTGATTGGGCTGCAGAAAATGAAAATATTCCATGCCGTTCGCATTGCATATGGAGTTAATCAGGGCCGAGCATCTCTTCCAGTGTTCGGCAAGGAAGCTGTATATCTGGTTTTCTTTCTTCAGATTGAACGATGGGCCCGTTGCCCTGTAGCTGAGGCGCTCTGTCTTATCAAGCTCCATTGTCTGATAAGCAAGCGTCCTCCGGGTATATTCATCTGCCAGCTTTTTGTCGGCATAGTCCCAGTAAATGTTAAAAATGACACTGTAGTTGAAGAAGCTGTCACTGGCCCGCTGTGCAAGTTCCATTCTCCTGTCAAGAAGATAACTGATCTCGCCCACGAGTGAGAGTAATTCCGTTTCTTTGAAATTATGAACTCTTTTAAACCAGTCATAGGGATATAAAGGAAAAACGTTTTTAGGGATATTTGTCAGAACGGGCAGACAGATTTCATTATAGCCGTCTATGTTGATAACCATGTCGAAGCGGGATCCCAGAGACAGGAAATACAGTAGTGTAAACAACTGCTGAGGTTGTTTGTAACCTCCCTCGCCAAGTCCGAATATTTTGATGTTCCTGTTTGAATATTCCGGGTATTTTCTCAGCTCCGCGGAAAGAGCTCTTTTTCTTTTAGCGACTTGTTTGGCAAACGAACCACCCAGGATCGCGATGTTCAAAGACCTGCCGTCCTTGCCGGACATTGAAGAAAGGGTCGGAGGAAATCCGTATTGAGAAAGCCATCTTCTCTTCGTCGGATCCCGGACGAATCCGAGGTAAGGATGAATTACTTCATTATAGCGCGTGTTTTCATCCACATCACGCTTGTAAAGCTCCGGCCGCTGCACATTTCCCTTATCCCGTCCCTGAGCCCGGCTCCTGGCCCTGCTCTCAGATCTGCCCCGGGTCCGACCCTTAACTCTTCTACTCCCGGCCCGGCCCTCAGCCCTGCCGCCAGTCTGGATGGAGCTGATAATATCAAGCCTTTTTTCATTGTATTCAGAAAGGGAAAAAGCCTCTCCTTTAATAATGTAGTGCAGCATGTATGCAGTACATTCAGAAAGACCGTACAACACTGTAATGATAACAATAATTGCAAGACAGTGTTTTACTGTGCCGCTGAAATATTTCATCGGAGCCGACTATAACCCAGTCACTTCATTATTCAAGATGCTTAAAGTCTCCCGGAAGTGGAGAACGGGAAAAAATATCCTGATTCACATCACGGCGCTCACTGAATCCGCCTGACCACATTCATGTAAACTTTTATGGACCTGACCCTGCCGTCTGTTTTAGTGTTCTGGTGATTTCCTGTTGCAGTAATCCGGACGAAAGTCTGACATCAGGGTGATTGAGTGTCCTTTACGAGCTATGCATATCTGCTTTTCTTTGCCGGCGTGTTCGCATGCTACTGGATCATCAGGAAACGTTTTGTTCAGAACGTGCTTCTGCTTGCTGCCAGCTATTTTTTCTTCGGTTTCGTGCATCCGTGGTTCTGCCTCCTGCTTGCAGCATCCAACATCACGGATTATTTCTGCGCGCTCGGGATCAGGCGTCATGAAGGCTTCAGAAAAGTATTCCTCACGATAAGCGCAGGGGCTAACCTCGCGGTTCTCGGCTTCTTCAAGTACTTCAATTTTTTCTCGGAAAACTTCCGGCATGCCGCCGGCCTTATCGGAATACAACTTGACGCTGTGACCCTGAACATCATCCTTCCCGTGGGAATCTCATTTTACACTTTCAAATCAATCAGCTACGTGGTGGACGTGTTCCGGGGAAAAATCGAACCCAGAAGGAATATTGTTGATTTTGCGCTTTACGTGGCCTTCTTCCCGGAGCTTGCGGCCGGTCCCATAGACAGGGCGCGCGATCTTCTTCCCCAGATCGAAAAAGAACGCCGCTGGAAGTGGGACATGTTTTTCTCAGCATGGCCGTTGCTGCTCAGCGGGTATGTCAAAAAGATGGTGATAGCCGACAACATCGCCGTTTACGTCAACAAGATATTCCTGCTCGAACAGCCGTCCTTCTTTATTCTGCTCAGCGGCGGGGTCGCGTTCACAGTGCAGATCCTTGCCGACTTCTCAGGTTACACCGACATGGCCCGCGGCTTCGGGAAGCTGCTGGGATTCGATCTGGCCGAGAATTTCAGGTCTCCGTACCTGGCCGTAAGCCCTTCGGACTTCTGGAGGCGGTGGCACATAACCTTCTCTACGTGGATTCGCGATTATGTCTATATTCCGCTTGGAGGCTCCAGGGTCGATACCCGACTCAAGTTCGCCGCAGTTCTCGTTGTCACCCTTGGATTGAGCGGGCTGTGGCACGGGGCGGACTGGAATTTCATCGTCTAGGGCATCTATCACGGCGTTCTTCTGTTCATCTACCATTCGCTGGGCATGGGAGGCCGATGGGTTCCCCGGACCTGGATAAAAAAGACAACGGCGTGGTTCGTGATGTTTGTGCTGGCCGCGATCGGCTGGACAATATTCCGCGCGCCCGGCATGGACTGGCTCGTCAGGGTGCTTCTTTCTGGCGGTATGCAGCTGGGATTTGAAGGGGACAGCCTGGCCGTCGGCCTTGTCGTACTTTCTTTCACTCTTATTTATTCGCTGCCGCTCTTTATTATGCTGTTCATAAACCGGGTCGTACCGGACAGGAAATGGGTACATTCGGTCGTTCATGCCGCATTCGTGATCCTGCTGATTGTGTTTTTCCAGGACAGCCGGCAGGATTTTATTTATTTTCAGTTCTAGGAGGCTTTATGGGACATTTACTCAGGCTGGCGGTTGTTCTTGTTATCCTTGCAGGCGCGAATATCGTCCTGTGGCCGCCGATGGATTCATTCGCACAACTCAAGCCTGACAGAGACAAGAGATTACGGCTCAAAAAAGCAATTGAGTTACAGAAGCCGTCGATCATCCTCGCAGGAAACAGCCTGCTGGATAACAGTGTAAACCACTTACAATTCTCGAAACTCCTGGGCATCAAGGCCCTGAAAATGTCCAGGAACGGTTCGGCTTCCGCTTACTGGTACCTTCTGTTCAAGAACGTGATTGCAATGTCAAAGCACAAACCTGATTCGGTCGCATTCTTCTTCAGGGATTATTTTCTCACAAACCCCTCATACAGGGTTACGGGAAGGTACAAAAAACTGCTTGAGGAGGTGGCTCTGAAGAAAGAGCCTCTTCTCGACAGGCTCGCTTACAAATCTTCCATGAACCCGGTTGAGCAGGCATTTGCCCTCTATTCTCCACTTTTCCAGCAGAGAGATAACGCGGTAAATCAGCTTGAAAAAACCGTAAAAGGAAAATTCATATCTTCACTTATCGATTCCCGCTTCAAGAAGGTCAATAAATCCATAAAGTCGATTTTCAATAACAGGAAACTGGACAAACATCTTCTGACTATCAAACAGCTTGAAGCCGAATCATCCGGACGCAGGCTGTACGATTTTCAAATTGAAAACAAAAAGTCTTTTCTGCCTCATATTCTGGACATCGGGCGTAAAAAAGGAATACGGCTCCTGTTCGTGAGAATGAAAAGGCGTCGTGACCTTTTCAGGGAAAGTCAGCCTGAAATGCTTAAGCGATACATCGATGATCTGGAAAAATATCTCCAGGATAACGGCGCAACCCTGCTGGATTTCACAGGCAACAAGAAGTTAACGGAAGATCTGTTCTCCCTGGGAGATCATCTGAGCAAGGACAGTGGCCGCAAGGTTTTCATGCGAATTCTTGCAAAAAAAATGAAACCGCTGCTTTCGCGAAAACAATCAGCCAGATAAGCCGGACTGGCACCGGTTTTTCATGTGTTTGTTTAAAATATCTGTAATCCGGAGGGCTCTATTGTAA
>Ga0272442_10001165_pt1 | contig 40557 bp, 44 predicted proteins | sample SSMForm2O_FD_200262 | JGI IMG/M metagenome (GOLD analysis project Ga0272442, IMG submission 200262) | Marine sediment archaeal communities from Little Sippewissett salt marsh, Falmouth, MA, United States - SSM-Form-2O | ecosystem: Environmental > Aquatic > Marine > Wetlands > Sediment ... | reverse complement strand
CCACCCGAACCCATTCCGAACTCGGAAGTTAAACCACGCTCCGTTTGCGACATTAGTGTTGTCTTCGGCTACGCGAAATCGTGAAAGCTGGTAGCCACCTTCTCAAAATCAACTTCTCTAGAATAGCCGCTAACAAGGGGGGGGGGGTAACGCGGCAAAGCCTAGAAACATGTTCTCCAAGCAAAACAAGCCCTAAAATGACTCTGATTGTGATCTGATCTATGTAAAAAACCGGTACCTTAACGACAAAAAACGGCATTAAATAGGGGTTTAGACTCCGATGCATGGAGCCAGATAATAGACGAGTCTACCCTGTGGGATCTCGAAATCCATCTTGATGGGCATATCAGTGCTAAGCTCGATGGTAGCCACCTCGCTGTTCGCCCCAGCCGCATTGGCGATATCCTGAAGATAACTCAAGGTGAAAGTCGCGTTGCTGTTCTCATCAACCTTCAGCTCCAGAATATCATCACTATCAGCCTCCCATTCACTGAAGCTGCTCCCCATATCACCCTCGGCGTTAATCTTCAGTAAGCCCTCTTCCATCTCCACCTTTACATGCTCAGAGACCAGATTAGCGTCCCTGATAGCCATCCTCAAGGCATCACTGGTTACCCGTGCCTTGCCCTTGAAGAATATCTTGGGCTGGGGTACCTCCTCATCGAGAGGCTCCAGTATGGGCATCTCGAAACGCCTGCTGTGCCCACCACGCTTACAGTGGATTACTAGACGCGCCTTTTCCTCGTTTAATACGATCCTGACCTGCTCATCCCTGTCAACCCTATCTAGGAACCGTAGGAACTCCTTTATGTTGATGCTTAGCTTGGGCTCTCCCTCACACTTGTAACTGTCAAAGAAGCTGCTGGGTAGCTCAAAGTCTACCATTGCCACGTGGCTTGGGTCCATGGCGAGGAGCTTTATCTGTGCCTCATTCATGATGAAGGTGCCCTCCTCGACAATAACGCTGAGCGCCTTCACGAGGCTCCTGAATGGATCAATCCTTGAAACTTCAACCTCAAACAATGTAAATCACTCGAATATGCTAACCAGATAAGGGTCTGACTAGTTAAAAAACCGTCGCCTAACTATAGTCGCGCCAAGTATAACCACACTTGGTACACCGGTAAAACTGAGTTGTACTCTCGTCTATTCCCCGCGTCTGAACCATCCACCAGTGCGCCTCATCGTTACCGCATTTCTCGCACCTGATCTTGGTCTTGGGCATAGTACTCAGCTTGCGCTCCTTCTTCCCCACTACAATGATCTTGTCTTCTTCCTTGTTGTTACGTACTATTGTTCGGGTCTCCTCCAGAGGCTCCTCCCACCCACATTTAGGGCAAACATAGCATTTTTTACTCGTGTCTGCTTGACAGAAAGCCCCACACTCTGGACAGAACTTCAACTTGTAACCACCGTTCCGGAGAGTATCGTGAATGAACTCCTTTTAAACGTTGTGCAGCCTCAGTATACTTTCTAGAATAATACTCGCTACTCTAAGCGCTTCAGACTGGGAATTATGGTAAATCTTGTCCAACACTCGTTTAGCGGATTCCTCATCAATACCCGCTGCAAGAAAAACCCTATCCTGATACCTTAACATATACCGTGAATTCACTGTGCGCGCCTCACTTATCACCAGCACTGGTTTCCCTGTCTTCTCCCATATTTCCGCTGGATTGACTTCCTCGGGGAGACTGTTTTCATCTAATAGAATCAGTCGCACCTGTCCCCAGTGCTTGGACTCTACTAGCATCTTGCTAATAATATCCTCAATCTTAGCGTCACCTCTACCGGATAAAACCCCATCAAGTTCCCGGTTCCCACGAAAAACAGCCCCAATAACCAAGAAACCCCCTGTTTCCTTGCCTACAGTGACTCCTAATACACGGAATTCTGGCTTGACCTGTGGTATATGAATCAGTTTCAGGGCTATCCCTGAATAATAAAAGGGTTAGAGTTCTGATAGGCTTTTCTCAAACTGGCCTAGAAACTCATCTAGTTTTCCATCTGCGTTTTCAGTAGCCTTCTTAATAACCTCAAAGACATCATCGCCTCTCTTGAGTTTGATGAAGAGCCTGCTCCTGTCCATTAACGGGTGGGGTTTACTGTATCCCGCCATCTCAACCTTCTTGTCCTCAATGAGGCTTGACTGAAGTAGATTCAGCAACGTGTGGCTTTCTCCGCTCAGGTCCAGCTCGATTAGCCCTTTCTCTCGTTTGGTTATATTGATCTTCATACCAGTTTCTCCTTCCCATAGCTTTTGGCGGTTTTTCTTCTCTCAACCCTTCCACAATCGGGGCACATCAACTTTCCCTGCTTCTGCTCCAATAAACCCCCGCATCGGCTACAGTAAGCATAGACCACCCCATACTCGGGTCCTGCTAGAGTGGTTTGATTCAACCTGTTTACGACGTTCACAAGCTTACCCTTCACAACGTCCCCGCTCCTTATGGCGGAGTCGATACTCTTGATATAGTCCCTGCTGATATCGCTGATGTGAATGACTCCACCGTATGATGGGTGAATAAGCTTCCCATCGAGCATGAATATATCGATCCTCGCGTCCTTGCGGGCCACCGAGCCCACCTCAGCGACAATATCCATCCCCTTCACGGGCACAATAATCTCATGTGTAGCATTCTTCACAAATAATGCTCTTCTAACTTGGTCGAGTTTGCTCTTGCCCATCTGGGTCGATCTAACCTCGCCTTCTTCTTGATATGTTCCGGGGCCGTCATTGTATTCCTCTATTACGGCTAGTTTTTCACCCGGAAAGACATCTTTTTCCAGTTCTTTCTTTGACATTCTTCTTTCCTTCGTGTATCTATGATGCTGTCCCTGGTTTTGCCCCCCGGGGACATGTATGTGAGTGTGATATGACTCTAAGGAGTCCTGTTTCTATGCTACCGCGTTTGTATTAAACATCACGGTTATTCCATGTAGGCGTTACCCCAGAGTTCCTCCCATCTACGGAGCCCAAGCACTACCTCAGTCTCATTAATAGTCAGCATGGGTCTATCAATCCCATTGATACCGTCTACTGCTATCCTTGGGCAAGCCGTGTTGACCAGTATCTCGGGTTCACTGTAGTTGTTGATGTGCTCCGCTCTGATCTCATCCATGTAGATGAGCAACGCTTCATTTCCCTGCTCTTTGAGCATCTTCTGTAATTCAACTGCTTTTTCGAGGTTGTTCTGACCCGGCTTTGATGATACCAGAATACCGAAGCGTTTGGAGGTCTTGGCTATGGTCACGGCTGCCATCCTTCGTTTGGCTAGATCCATCAAGTCCCCCTCTTTGATACCTGATACCTCCCCGTTATATGGGTTGGCGATAATAACCGGCTTACCTGTGCTCATCACTATACCCGATGGATGGAATTGTCCGCCTCCCACATAGAGAAACGCGTCCACTCTCTCCATTATATTGATGGCTGTCATGTAGCTACATCCAAGGATCTGGGCATCCAATGGGGTCTTTCCTGTGCCTCCTCCAACTAGTACCGATACCCCTTTTTCAGTGAGTTTCTTCTTCATCTCTTCGACTTGGTGAGCGTGCTGAACCGTTGTGGTCAACCCAATAGACTCGTATTCCCTTAAACTCGGTAAGACCGCCTCAATCAGTTTATCTACATCTATATCGATGCTGGCGTGAACATAGATCACAGGCATCTCAGGGTGCTTAACCATGGGTGAATGCCCATAATGGACAATAAGGTCCACGCCCAGTTGCTTTGCCTGATTCAGGGCGATATCACAGGCACCATAACATGAGTCACCTGAGAGGAAAACCTTGGCTCCTGTGGATTCCTCGATCGTCTTTACAAGTTGCGACGCAAAGGGTCTCATGCCATCAGGTAGCTGTAGGAGTACTCTGCCGGCTTTTCTCGTTTTTATCTCTGAGACTACTCGGTCTAACTCCAAGTCATACAAATGGGCTCACCAATGAATTAATGGTTAAATGATAAAATGGTTCCCAAAGAAGTTAAAGTTCTTTGACAATGATCCTGCATGGGCTAGGGAACTTTGCTGACGCACGCTTAAGAGCAGTCTTGGCGTAATCGATGCCTCCCTTATCAACCTCAGCGATGATAATAGCCTGCTTGTTCTTGATCCTCGCTGCAACCATAGCAGGCTTACCATAGGCTTTCTTCATTCCTTCTTGGAATCGGTCTGCCTGAGCGACGTTTACCCTCTTGTGTTCCCTGATTATCTGGTGTGGATAGGGAATGATCTTTAGCATGAAATCCTCTCTACCGACGAATTTCTCCAGTACCCTGTTTGCGGCTATTCTTGCTGATTCAAGCGCGTTGTGCCTGATTTGCACCCGTTTGATACTGATTAGCTCTACTCTGTGTGTAAAGTCCTTGCTGGTGTTCCCCATCGTGAATTTTACTATCTTTGAGCCGGGTATACCGCCCATGTATTTACGCCTTGTATGAGCCTGGTTATTCTTGTACTTGAAGTCGGAGGCTTTCATTGTTAGTCTATCACTCTACCCAAGAGGATTCTTAAAAAGATAATGCAAACAAACACATAAAAAGCATGAATAATCCAGAAAATACGGTATGATTTCAGAAACTAGACGGGTCGAGTGAAAATATAATACTTCTCGTCCTCGCTCAGCTCCTTGAGCACTCTTCTAGTTATTAGCTTAACAGGATCGCTTAGACTGGTCCTTTCCCTCAAGTCCTCATAACTCTCGAATGGATAACGCTCACGCAACTCCAAAATCTGGAACATAAGCCTCTTCCCTATCCCAGGTATGAGTTCTAGACTATGCATACGGGGAGTCAAGCTAGGGCTCTCATTCACAAAGTCAATGAACCTCTGCTCATTCTCCTTGACTACAGTCTCAATCACAAGCGGAAGCTCTGCCTTCGCCGCACTCGTCAATTCCTCATAGGCGATTCGCCCAAGAATATGTCCAACAAGTGCCCTGTCTCCCTTACCCACGAAGATCTTGTCACGGATATTATAGTCTGCATTGGGTTTAGGTGATGCCTCAAGCAGCGTAAAATACTCCTCCCCTAGAAGCTGTAATGCACCTTGTGCACTATGTGTCGTACGTGGAGCCCCGGGTCGCCCATGTGGCATATAGTCTAAGACGTATGCGTATTCCTCGTATTTCTTGGGCTCCCTGTACAATTTGTTTCCCTCTAGGGTGTTCTGGGTAGTTATTCTTCTACCCGGTATTTATCAATTATATCTAAAATCTGGTTTAAAGTATCTTCTGCAATGATTCTTTGCCTACCAAGGAAGGTCCTTATCTCTGGAACCGTCGCTGGCATAGCGTTCACCATCTGAACAGCTAGTCCACGGTCGATCTCAGCCTCTTTCATAAGCTTCTCTGTGAGCTCCTTGGCCGATTCGCTGTCCAGTTTACTGAACCTGATAGTATACTCAAGTACCCTGCGCTGAAGGGGGTCAAGCTCCTCGGCTTTGTCCATGAGTAGTTTTCGTGCCTCGGCTACCGTGATCTCCCTTTTTTCAGCTACTGACATGGTTATGCATCCTGATGTTTTCTTATGTGGTAGGCGGTGGTGATAATTGTTTTGACTGTCTTCCGCTGGGGGATCTCAAGTATGAATGCTTTTCCCCGTGTTCCCACGATTGTAGCTACTTTTCCCTGGAATCGTTTGTGTGGCATTGCCTTGTGGATGCCTGGGTCGATGTTGATAACTACTTTCTCGCCTTCCTTGTAACTTGTAAGTAACCTGCTTAGGGGGATTCTTCCCTTTTCCCTGACGCGTTTGCTCAGGGCGCTTCTGCTTTTTCTTCGTGTTCCGCTACTGTTTCCCATTTTTGTTTCCTCACTGTAATTTGAAAGGCATCTGGCGCCGCATCCTTCGGCTGCCCTTCATCTGCTTGAGCATTTTCCTCATAGTATTATACTGTTTTATAAGTTCTCTTACTTCTCGCTCGTCTCTACCACTACCATGAGCGACCCTCTGTATCCTGCTCCGGTTCAGTACCTTGGGGTCTTCCTTCTCTTTCTGAGTCATGCTCTGGATGATTACCTTCCAGTTCTCTAGACGTTCCTGCGCGTTCTCAACTTCATCAGTTGGCAGTTGATAGCTGAACCCCGGGATCATTCCCAGAACCTTTTGGAGTGGCCCCATGTTCTGCATCGCCTCGAACTGGTTATACATGTCTTGGAGGCTGAACTTGCCGCTGAGCATGGCTGCGACGTCCTTCTCGGATACTGGGGTCTCGGCTTCTTTTACCTTGGCAACGAGTCCCTCGATGTCACCCATTCCCAATAGACGTCCAATGAACCTACTTGGGATGAAAGGTTCGATGTCCTCTACTTTCTCACCGGTTCCGATGAACTTTATGGGTGCCCCTGTGGCTGCTACGCCGCTTAGGGCGCCTCCACCTCTTGCTGTACCGTCTAGCTTGGATACTATGATGCTGCCTACGGTTGTGGCTTCCTTGAACGCGGTTGCCTGTGCTGTGGCTTGTTGACCGATGGTGCCGTCTAATACTAGTATTACCTCATAAGGTTTGACGGCTTTCTCGATCTGCTGCATCTCCTCGATTAGTCCAATCTCTTCCTTGTGGCGACCACTGGTATCCAAGATAACCACTTCTACGTCTTTGAAGTGCTCTACGCCTCTCCTGCTGAGCTTGACTGGGTCCTTTGCGTCTGGTTCACCGTAGAATGGTACGTTTATTGAGTCTGCGAGTTGCTTCAACTGGTTATATGCGCCGGGTCTGAATGTGTCAGCGCAGATGATTCCAACCTTGAATCCTCTTTTCTGGAAATACCTTGCCAGCTTGGCGCTGTGAGTGGTCTTTCCGCTTCCCTGAATTCCCACCATCATCAGGACGTTCTGCTTTCCCGGAACAATCTTTAGTTCTTGGGGTTTTTCTCCTACGAATCTTGTTAGTTCATCGTGGATTACCTTGATGATGTGTTCTCTTCGGCTTATGCCTGGGGGTAGTTTTTCTTCTAGGGCGTTTTTCTGGATGTTTTGGCTTAGTTCCATGACTAGGGCTACGTTTACGTCTGCCTGCAGTAGGGCGCGTTGGAAGTCTTTTACTAGTTCCTTTACGGCTGCCTCGTCTACTACTGGGGCTTTTACCAGTTTTTGTATGGCGTTGTATAGGTTGCTTCCTAGTTTTTCTAAGACCAATTGGTTTCACCAGTTGTGTTATGTTAGGTTACAGCCATATCTAATAAAGATCAGCCTATTTGTTTGAGTTACCAGTAATAAAGCTGGAATAAAATCACCATTCTTAGACGGAGATAGAGCGATGTTTTTTGATTATGGATTCAGTGAGAAGGGAACATTATTCCTGTTAGTTGAATATAAAGAAAAATGCATGTTTATCCGAAATTTTATTATAATCATAGTGTAAAATTTAACTATGTTTCCCTTTCTGAAAAATAATAATTTAAAAATATTTTATGGATTTCTTATTTTTTTAGTCATATTTACTAATTCATACACGGCTCTAGGAGATGAAGTTGAAACTGTAAATATTGGAGTTATTTTTCCTGAAGATGGATTTATGGAACTCATGGAGCCCGCTGTCTCCTTAGCAAAAGAGGACATTAATAACTATATGATCGACAATGAGATCAACTATCGTTTCGAGTTTATTTATAAAAACGCAAATTTTGATGAAGCGATTCATCTTGATAAACTAGTTGAACTCAAAGAGGAAGGCGTTGATTTAGTCATTGGTTGTATTTTTACTATGTTTGCAAATCAATCCGTACCATATGCAAATGAGAATGATATGATAATCATTAGTCCGAGTTCAACAGGTTCTATCTATGCAATAGAAGGTGATAACTTCTTCAGGTTAGCTCCAACAGATTACAGTAGGGTTCCTGCTATGGCAGAGATTATTTGGGATCTTGGAGATAGAGCATGTATTTGCATAGGATCTGATAATGTTGGCGAGTACGATGAGACAACTCGATTTGAAGAAATTATGGATTTTTATGGTGTTGATGTAAGCTATGCAACATATCCTGAAGAAATCGATGATTTTGAAGATTTTAAATATACTTTAAAACAGGAAATTAACAAGTTCAGAACCCAGTATGATAATACTCAGATCGGAATTTATTTTTCGTCTCTTAGTTGGGGAAATTTTGCATCCATACCTAACTTATTCATAGACGACAAAGAAATGGAACAGATAACTTGGTACAGTAGCGAGGGACTATCTAGTAACCAATATTTTATTGATGAATTAAATCCAGACCTATCTTATTTCCGGTTTTATTTCCCTTCATTCTATTTGGACGACTCAGCCCAGTACCGTGAGGTTAATGAAAGATATATTGAATTAGCTGGTTCGGATATGGATATAAACACCGCTACTATTTATGATACCTGTTGGCTGTATGCATTTACAGTCCTCGAAGCTGAGTCACAAAGTATTGATGTTGTTAAACGAGAGCTCCCATTTATTGCATCTACACATGAAGGGATTACTGGTACTTGGTTACTTGATGAAACCGGTGATCGATTATCCCCCGATTATACAATTTTTGGTTTAGTGGAAGCACCAGAAGTAACCTTTGCCAAGTACGGATACTATAACACAAAACGTCAAGAAATAAACTGGATCCCATCAATGGCTAACACAGAAGCAGAAATAAATCCTGATATTAATATTGAAACGAATGGACCCTTCAGAGGGAAGAGTGGTTATGAGATATTTTTCTCTGCTGAAGGTACTTATTTGTTGGACGGTGATATTTTTGGCTATAGGTGGAGTTTTGGTGATGGGTCATCAAGTTATGAAAAAAATCCATCTCATATCTACTATCTACCTGGAGAATATTTGATTAACTTGAGAGTTATTGACTCAGAAGGTAGAATTCAAGAATATGAGACAAATTGTATGGTGACTGGTCAAGAGAATGTATTGCCAGTTGCACGTGCACAAGCAGAGCAACCCTATTATTGTTATGTCAACGAGTCGTTAGAGTTCTCGTCTACTAATTCTTATGATGAGGACGGAACAATTGTTGGGGTTGTATGGGATTTTGCAGATGGTGAAACATCAAATGAGCCTAGTGTTTCTCATACCTTCAAAACACGAGATCTATTTGAAGTGACTTTGACGGTAACGGATGATTTTGGAGGAACCCATACGGATACTGTAAAATGCTATGTTATGACCAAACCGAGTGTCCAAATAGAAGGACCATACACTCGAACAAAAGGAGAACTGACCACCTTCAATGCAAATGTAGTTTTCGATGATTTTGATAAAGAAAACACGGTGAAAGAGTATGAGTGGAGTCTTGAGGGAAGCTTTTCTAAAACATATGAAGAAACACCATCTCACATTTTCAATTCTGAAGGTACTTTCCCAGTTTCAGTGAAAATTACAGATTATTATGACAATGAATATAGAAACACTGCGGAATTTGAGATAGAACAGAAAACTATTCCCATAGGTGATTATGAACTAAGTATTGAAAGCCTTAGGGATTATTCTGGGTGGATATTAGGGACGGTAGTTGCTTTCATTACAATTCTTGGGGCAGGTACTGGAGTTATAAAGAATATTGTTCGATTTTTCTCTCATGGGTCTGAACAATCACAGTTCTATGACGTGTTAAAAAAACGCATGATGGACATGAAAACAACTTATGAATCTGACCCAGAACGCCTCACATCTGAGCTAATAGAGTTAAAAGATGATCTGCTTAGCTGTATGAAGGACAAATCAATATCCCTGAAACATTATACCAAACTGGACAAAGAGATCGATGAAATCTTGGAAGAAAACAGAAAAAAGACTAGCACAGAAAGCCAATAAATAGCCCGTGTGTGTCTTTACTGAAGATATTTTTTCATACCTAATATCTGACTCAGGCGTTCACGATCATTAATGGGCATTTTATCCCTTTGGAGCAAGAATGTTTTTGGGGTTGTTTCGGTGAAAGAAAACTGACTTGGATTTGGAGGTTGGTATCCCATCCCTTATTCGATAATGAGATATAGAACACATGTCTCTTGATGATTTGATGTCTCAGGGACCCATTTTGAGGGATTTCAGGGTTGAAGATTATCCTGAGGTGGAGTCACTTTGGGATTTAACTGGACTCCTGAGTAGGTTTGATAATAAAAGGCTCTAGGAGAGGAAGACCACTGTTTATCCTGATTTATTTATAGTCGCTGAGAATGAGGGTGTAATTGTGGGGTCTGTTTATGGGTTTAACCCATTTTTACCGTTTACGTTATCTAGTCTGGGTGTGGGATACGTGGGTCACCTCGCGGTCCATCCAAGTCAACAGGGCAAGGGTTTGGGATCGATGCTTCTTGAAGAGATATGCGAGAGGTTAGCGGTTCATGGAAACAAGTAATGAAACACAAGATGGACATATATCATAGGAACCGCATCAAATTCTTATCCATATACCCGAAAAACTTGCACAATCTAGCATGGATCTTCTGAAAGAAATTCGAGAACGTAACTGGAATGCAACTCCACTGAATTTACTCAAATTCGTTATTAGCTGGAACGTAGATACTGTTTCGGTGTTCCCCATTGGTTGACGATAGACACATGCGTTCCTATATTCCAGCGGGTTTGAAGGTTCTCCGTGGGGCTGGTGAGGAATTCAAGAAAGGGGACTACTGGATGGTGGGTAACGACTATGGTTACGCGGAGGTACAGTTGATGAAGAAAAGAGACTCCTATCACCCAGAATCATTCTACATTGAACACATCGTCATCAACGAAAATTCTAGAGGAAATGGGTTTGGCAGGGAGCTGTATCTGTTAGTAGAAGAAATGGCGAGAAAACTAGGCTCTAAGTGGATTCAGATAGACTCTGAGCCTGAGGCTGTTGGTTTCTGGGATAAACTGGGGTACACCAAGCTAGACAAGGCATATTATAAAGATAAGACGGCGATGGTGAAAAAGCTAGAGCCTTAGCTCTGCCTTGATCTTCTTTGCCGTAGCCTCGGATAGCCCAGTAAGTGGCTTCCTTGGGACCCCCGCGTCAACTCCCAACTGGTTGAGGGCTGCCTTTATTGCCGGAATCTGTGGGTAATCACGAACGACTATCTTGTTAACCCAACTCGCCTTCAACTGGTTCGCCCCCGCGGTCTTGACATCAGACTTGTTGTATGCGTCAAAGATGTTTACACAGATCCTAGGTACAACGTTGGCGATGGCTACAATCCCACCCTTTCCTCCTAAACTCAGTGAGGGTAGTATCATGTCAGCAGTACCACTCAAAGTATTGATCTTGTCACCGCACAGGCTAATTATATCAGCCATGTTACCCGGGTTGTTGCTGCTGTCCTTGATTGCCACAAGGTTGCTGCACTCCTCGGCTACCTTCGCGACAACGTATGGGGAAACGCTGTAAGCAGTGAACTTTGGCACATTATACATGATTACTGGCATGTCCACCTTGTCCATGAGGTCAATGAAATACTGAGCGATCTCATCCCCAGTTGGCTTGAAGAAGTATGGAGTTGTAACCAGCACCGCCTGAGCACCAGCGGCTTTTGCCTCCTTGGTGTACTCAACAGTCTTCCAGAGACTTGGGGCACCTGTGCCTGCATAGACGTTGATTCTACCATCTGCTTTCTCCACGAGGTACTCGATTATCCTGACTCTCTCAGCGTTACTCAGGTATGGGGCTTCACCTGTGCTTGCGTTGGCAACGACGCCGCTTATGCCTCCATCGATCCAGAACTCCAGCAACTTGCCGAGTTTATCGTACAATATTTCCCCTTTTGCGTTAAACGGGGTGACGCTTGGAATATTGATTCCCGTTGGTCTCAATTTTATCACATCCAAGGGGAATAAGCTACCATAAAACAGCATCGCCCCACAGTTTTTATACTATGTCCCAATCCACCTGATACATGGCGGCTAGAAAGAGCTACCCCCGAGGCGTACCAATCTCCATCAACTACCCCGTGATGCCCGTCTACGAGTTTTGGAGAAACAGCGCCCGAAAGTTCCCGGAACGAGACGCCGTCATATACTTGGATGCCAAACATAGCTACGCGGATCTCTGGGATCAGACTGAGCGCTTTGCCTCAAACCTGATGGGCATGGGGGTAGGCAAAGGGGATCGCGTAGCCCTCCTTCTACCTAATACCCCCCATTTCCCCGTAGCTTACAACGCTATCTTGCTATGTGGGGCAACTGTGGTGGCGCTAAACCCCCTCCAGTCTATGGAGGAAATAGAACGCCAAATCCACGTCACAGACTCAAAAATATTAATTATACTGGATCGACTCCTTGAAAAACTACCAGAAACATACCCCGAGCTTATAGTTGCTGAGGCAGCTTACTATGTCCCACCGAGACTGAGAACATTGAGCAGGCTACGATACAGGATCAAATACCCAAAAGAGGCTCATCGATTCGAAAACCTCATCACAGGCACAAAAATATCAGACTTTCCCAAAATCGACCCAGCAGAAGACGTTGCTGTTATCCTATTCACGAGCGGAACCACTGGACAGCCCAAGGGTGTCATGCTCACTCACTACAGTCAGGTGGTTAATGCCTTGCAGTCCTATTTCTGGTTAAGGGGCTGGGGGTATAGTGCAAAGCCGCAGAGAGCTGGGTACCCGATTATCCTCTGTGCTATGCCCTTCTTCCACAGTTATGGCTTGGTGGTAATGAATGAGGCAGCTAGCTTCGGTTGCACCATGGCGTTAATCCCGAACCCCACAGCCATGGATATAATGAAGGTAACCCAGAACCATCAGGTAACCCACTTCCCATTGATCCCCCGCCTAATCAGGGAGGTCGTCGACCACCCAGAGGTCAAAAAATATGACCTCACTAGCCTAACCACCTGCTCATCTGGAGGAGCCCACATACCAGTACCATTGATGAAGCAGTTCGAGGAAATCAGTGCTGCAAGAATGTACCAAGGATACGGCTTGACGGAGTCTGGTCCAATAGTAGCCGCTACACCAGTGGAAGGAGACCCCAAATATGAGAGCACAGGGCTTCCCTACCCCGATACATTGATCAAGATAATGGACCTGCAGTTAGGCGAGGTTGAGATGCCCCCCAATCAAAAAGGCGAGATAATTATCAATGGGCCTCAACTGATGAAAGGATATCTAGATGACTCAGAGACCACCAACAAGGTGCTCAGGGATGGTTGGCTATACACCGGTGATATAGGGCTCATGGATGAAAGGGGATATCTCTACATTGTTGGGAGGAAGGATGATAGGATCGTTGCTGAGGGGCATACTGTTTGGCCAATATTGGTTGAGGATGTGTTATTATCGCATTCTGGGGTGCTTCATGCTGTTGCCTTTGGTGTCCCAGACCCATTGAGATGCAATACTGATATCCGTGCCATCGTTGTGCCCAAAGAGAATTATGATCCCTCAATTCTGGAGACGGAGCTACTGAAGCTTTGCAGGGATAAATTGGAGCGTTTCGAGGTTCCTTCAAAGATAATTTTCCGAGACTCCCTCCCATTAACCTTACTGGGGAAGGTAGATCGCAAAAAGATCATTGAAGAAATCGATGCCATGATCGATAGGCTAATGCAGGGTGAAGAAATACCAGAAGAATATCGCTAAACTATCCTAGGCAACTCGATTGTAAACACAGTGCCCTTCCCATGAACGCTGTCCACCATGATTGAGCCCCCATGGCTCTCGATGGTCCTCTTACAATAAGACAGCCCGAGTCCGAGACCGTGGGGCTTTGTGGTATAGAATTTGCGCTCAAACAGGTTAGGCAAGACTTCCTCGGGTATACCCACTCCTGTATCGCTTATCTGGATGATAAACTTGCTATCATCCTTATGTTTGGTGATTGTTATTGCTCCGCCGTCTGGCATAGCCTCAACTGCGTTCAATAGCAGATTATCTAGGACCCTGCGTACCTGGGTTCCGTCTATCCATGCTTCCAGCTCCGGATCGAGTTCTACTGTTACTGTAATATTGTTTGGACGGGGGAGCTCCTCCACGCTCTCATTGATTATCTTGTTTAGATCTGTGCGCCTGAGTTTGGGCTCTGATTTTCTCATGTTATCCCTGAGGGTCTCCAGCATCTCAAGGCTCCTAACAATGGATTTCTCAATAATCTCCAGCCCAACATCGAATTTCTCAGAGTCTTTCTTCATCATATAAGCCGCGTTACGAATAGACTGCAATGGGCTCCTAAGGTCATGGGCGATCTCACTTGCCAAGCTGCCTGATGCAGCCATTTTCTCTGCTTCGATTAGTTCTTGGGTTCGGCTGGCTACCATTCTTTGGAGTTGACTTGTGTAGCTTTCCATTTCTTCTTCTTTTTGTTTCTGTTCTGTTATGTCTGTGAAGAACCATATTCTGCCGTAGTATTTTTTGTCTTTATCAAGTGCTTGAGTTTTCCTTTCAATGGTTTTTCCGTCTTTGAATTCAATGATATCTGTACCTTGATACTCGCGGTTGGAGTATGCTTGATTTAGTTTTTCTCGGAAGCTCTCCGGATTCTCGATTTTGTCGAGAATCTTCTCTAAAACTGACAATCGGGACTTGTCAGCAATGTCTTTCACTTCTAGGCCCCAGATTTCCAAGAACCGTTTATTCCAGTAGACTATCTTTTCTTCATTATCTATAACGGATATACCTGAGTTTGATAACTCTAGTTCAGATTCAAGTATGAGATTTCTAAGAATCTCGCTATATTCAGTGTCTGGTATATCCATTCTCTAGGTATTGTATTTAGATTATAATAAAAGAATGATGTAAAAAACAGCTAATTTACTCTAGTCTGCGAACTGGATCGTCGCCCTCCGGGTGTCATCGAGTAATAATCGGAGGATAAACCTGCCAAGACCCTCCAGCCGCGCTGTACGCTTGTCACGTATCGAGCCATAGCTAATCAGGTTTAATTCTCTCAGTATTCTCGCGTTTAACTTCAAAGTGGATAGGGGTACCCCATATTCGGTTGATAACTGCTTTAGAAGGCTTGTTAGGCTTTGATCTCTCTCGGCTACAGCGTTGAGGACTAGAAGCTGATTATCGTTTAGGGTGCGCAGAATTAGAACGCGGAGATCGTCGACTCCGCCGGTTGATATTGGAGTTGATGCACTTCCTTCACAACCGCAATATCCCCTGTTATCTAATTTAAGTTCTTTGGGCAGTGATACCTGTCCATTTGGTCGCAGCTAGGAAAATATTATCACCTTTTGTGTAGTTTTATTTTATTGATTTCATGGAGTCATATTACGATATCAGGGAATCCGATATCCAAGAATACAAGGCATGCCAATTTAACTGGCAATGCGAGACCTGTTCAAAGAATCTTTGCATAAACTTGGTGGCTGTAGCTGATTTACCCAGCGAATATGGTACATTCAAGATACTGGGGTTAGCGAACAACAAGGATCACAAGGACCATATCGCAGTAGTAAAAGGCGATGTGTTCGGAGAGGAGGATGTGTTAACCCGGCTTCATAGCGCTTGTTTGACGGGGGATGCTCTTGGATCTCGGCGCTGTGATTGTGGTCCTCAGCTTCATACTGCATTGCACTTGATGGAGCGAGAAGGCATGGCGGTGCTTCTCTATATGCAGCAGGAGGGAAGGGGGATAGGGCTTGTGAACAAGATCAAGGCTTATCAGCTGCAGGATGCGGGGTTTGATACTTATGATGCGAATCTGCATCTTGGGTTTGAGCCTGATGCCCGTGATTATGAGGTCTCCGCAGCAATGCTCCGTAAGCTCGGGGTCAAGAGTGTTAGGCTTCTCACGAATAACCCTGATAAGGTTACCCAGTTAACCAAGTACGGCGTCAAAATAAGCAAGCGTGTTCCCCTTGAGTTACCATTACACCCTGATGATGAAGAATATATGAAGACCAAGAAGGAGCGTTTTGGGCATCAGCTTGACCTGAAAAAAGAGTAAACCCTCTTCCACTGATTTTTAGGAGACTAGTTTTTTATTATCCCCTTTCCACATGGAATCGAAGTGCAGCGTATTGAGTAAACAAAGCAGTACTGTAAGGTTGACTGGTACCGCAATATTAGCTGCCTTGGTGATTGTATTCGATTACACCCTCAAGTACTCTGGGTTCAAGATTCCCTTCCCATGGTACCCCAGTCTCAAGTTTGATTTCACAGGGATACCCATCGCATTGAGCCTATTCCTCTATGGGTTCCCATCCTCAGTGATGACATCCCTAGTAGCCGGGATCGGCATTGTTGCCAGAAGCGGAAACGTTATCGCAGCAACAATGAAGGTTGCAGCCGAGTTATCAACGGTCACTGGGCTTCACATAGGGCAACAACTTGGCTCAGAGAACAGGTATATCTCAGGGGCGACTGGATTGATCTCACGGATACTCGTGATGACATTGGTGAATCTCTATGTCTTGCCAAATGTTTACAGTGTTCCCATGGAGGCAACAATAGGACTGCTTCCTTTAATTGGTGCTTTTAACGCGGTTCAGGGCTCAATAACCATTGGGCTGGGCTACTTCCTCTTTGAAGCCATAAAGTCTCGGCTCCCAAGATGGGCTCAATAACATGTGGATGGTTTTAAAACAATCCTAGCCTGTATCCATACTGGATCAAGTTGAAAGAAACCGCTTTTCAATGGATAGACGAAAACGAGAAAAAGATCATAGAGTGGAGCGACAAGGCTTGGGAGTTCGCAGAACTCGGTCTCCTCGAGTTCAAGACCGCCGAATACCTATCAGGCGTCACCGAGAAGGCAGGATTCAAAGTCGATAGAGGCGTCGCAGAGATGCCCTCCGCCTTCATGGGCACTTGGAGTAACGGAAAAGGACCAACAATAGGCATCTTAGGAGAATTGGATGCTCTAGCTGGTCTTAGTCAAAAAGCCGTACCTTACAAGGAGCCAGTCAAGGAGGGAGCCCCAGGACATGGATGTGGACACAACATCTATGGCGCAGGAGCAGTTGCAGCAGCCATCGCGTTGAAGACTGCCATGGAGGAACACAACATTGGTGGAACCGTCAAGGTCTATGGTTGTCCGGCTGAAGAGACTCTGGTAGGCAAGATTTGGATGGTCAGAGAGGGTCTATTTGACGGAGTAGACGCCGTTCTGGCTCACCACCCGGGAAGCGCAAATACAGCCGGAACAGGAAGCAGTAACGCCATGAACAGCTTCAAAGTCCACTTCTACGGTAGGACCGCTCACAGCGCCGGTGACCCTGAGAACGGCATCAGTGCACTAGATGCTGTGGAACTCATGAGCAATGGCGTAAACTTCATGCGTGAGCATGTGATCGAGAAAGCAAGAGTACATTATATTCACGAGGAAGCCGGTGGGCAGCCCAACGTGGTGCCCGCTTACGCCCGAACATGGTACTATAACAGAGCCCCAGAGCGCGCACAAGTTGATGAGATCTATGACTGGATCATGGATATCGTGAAGGGCGCCAACCTTATGGCACGGACCACGAGCAAGGTCCAATTCCTCACAGGCTGCTATAACAAGCTGCCTAACAAGGTACTGGCTGACCTGGTGGTGTCCAAAATGAGGGACATAGGTGCCCCTGTGCACACAAAGGAGGAGTTGAAGTTCGCTGACAAGATGGCAGAGAGCATTGACATAGATAAGAAGATGAACAGCCTCCAGAAATCCAATCGTCCTGACTGGCAGAAGCTACGAGATGTTCATTTTGATGAACGTATATTGGATGATTACCGTGAAGGAATGGTTGGCGCGGGAAGCACAGATGTTAGTGATGTTAGCTGGGTCACACCCACCATCGAGTTCTCCACTACCACTTGGGTCTTAGGCAGCCCCGGTCATAGTTGGCAGATAGTAGCTCAGAATGGCATGAGCATCGGTCACAAGTCACTGATGTTCAGCACAAAGGTTCATGCAGCAGCTGGATTAGAGCTACTTACCAAGCCTGCTCTATTGCAGAAGGTCAAAGATGAATGGGTCGAACGGCTAGCTGGTCGAGTATACAAGTCACCCATCCCGGCTGACCTCAAGCCTCCACTGGACCAGTTAAAGGACGCCTAAAATCCCCTATTTTTTACCCATCTTTTTTAAACCAAGAAACTATTTTCTTGACAGGTTGATAGAGTCCTATATTCTGATCTTTTCATCGTTAATCCTCTCAGTGGGTAACTTCGTCTTGTGGTGGCTCCTCTTTGACGAGGACTTCACACAGCGTCTAGAGATCTATGAGACAGCTTATCGAGAGCAGATGAAGAGAGAGAACGAGGAGTTCGTCGCAAAGATGGGTGGGATAATGGATCTCGACCCAGAAGCGGTTGAGATAGCTGGATTCGGAGAGACATGGCGCCAAAAACTGGAAAAAGTAAGCAAGGTAAGAAACGAGGCGCAAAACATGCGGAGAAGAACCATCTGGGTCTACTATTCTGCTCTTATAACCATATTATTCGCTGCCATTGGGCTGGTTATCCCACAGGGGGTCTCGTTGACTGATTCATTTACATTGTATCCGACAGCGATAAGCTGGTGGGTCCTTGTAGTCGGAGTATTAGTAATGGTGGGGTTACTAGTTCATTATCAGTTGATTGAGAACAAGTCTGAGCCAAGGACCGAAGGAGAACCCATCAGGGATGATTCCCCTGTTCAATCCCTTTTCGGGGGATTGAGGAAAAAGCTACCCCTATAATCGGTCCTTGTACTCGAATTGATGCTCATAGAGCCTACCTACGTTTTCTATTGTGTCTGCTTCGTTCGGTATCTTATCTGTTCTTATCCTTGTTATTCTTGCAAAACGCAGCGCGTACCCTGATTTGTAGTGGGGACTCCGCTGGATCTCGTTAAATGCAACCTCTACAACCAGCTCAGGTCTCACATATACCGTGTACTCTGATTCTCTTTGCCTTATTTTCTGGAGATGATCTGTCATCCATCTGAACTCATCATCTGTCAATCCCTTGAACGTCTTACCGATAACCAGATACTCTTCCCCATCCCAGACCCCGAGATGATAATTACTCAGCCACCCGCGCCTGCGCCCGCTCCCCCAATCCGCAGCTACGATCACTACATCAAGCGTCTCAACCTGCTTTACCTTGTACCAGTTCTTACCCCTAGCTCCCGGGCTGTATGGGCTATCGAGGCGCTTTGCCATCAATCCCTCATGTCCTTCCCGTATGGCTTGCTCTAGGAACTGTTCTGCCTGCTCTGGCTGGTCTGTGATTATCCTCTTGGTCAGGAATTTTTGTGGGGCTATTTGTTCTAGGATGCTCCATCGGGTACTGTAGGGCTCGTCGATGAGGAGCCTATCTTCATAGAATAATGCATCAAAGAGGTAGAGCCTCAAAGGTATCTGATCCACCATATCATCCACCTTGTTCACCCTTCTGAACCGTCGCATCAGATCCTGAAACGGGAGTGGACGCCCAGATTCACCCACTGCCACTACCTCGCCCTCGATAATGAAATCCAAATCCGTTGGGAACTCTCTTATCTTCTCGACTATGTCTGGTATGCTCTCGGTTACGTCGCTGAGTCGTCTACTGAATATCCTCACCTCGTCACCCTTTCTATGGATCTGGATACGCGCCCCATCATACTTGTACTCAAAAGCCGCCTCATCCCCATAATCCTGAATCGCATTCAGCGGCGCCTCAGCAGTGGTAGCCAGCATGGGTTTCAAAGGCACGAACAAGGTAGCCTCAAGACCTAGAAGCCCCTCCTCCCCGTTTTGGACAGCCTCCTCCGCCACCAACCCGATATCCCCAGTCATCATGAGCGCTCTTCGCACCAAAGCCGAATCAGTCTGAGTTGCCTCTGCTATCCCTTCCAGCATCATTCCCTCATTGACCCCGATCCTCATCTCCCCGAAAATTATACGGGCAAGAATCTCCGACTCCAATGCCTCTGTCTGGGCGAACATCCTCTCAAGGAGCTGCTCTTTTTGTTTCCTGCTCCCCTCTCCAGTAGCCTCTGCAATTTCTTGGAGAATATCATAGACATCTCCTATGGAAAGCTGATGTCTGAATAATGTGGTCTGTCCTCCTCTATCCATAACCCTTCTTAAGGTTCTCCATCCCACATCCAGCGTCTTATCGCTGGACTCCGGGAATATAGCTCCGATAGTAAGCAGTATGGCTGGTTTTATCTCATCCCGGCTTATGGTTTTCAGGAACTCGCTGATGAGGGCTGTCTTCTCTTTGCGCTTGGTGGTGGACTCAAGCTCCCTGCAAAGCATCGCTAGGTTCTTGAAGGGTGTCTCGGTCATCTGCTTCCTCCGAAATAGTCTTTGAGTGATTTCTGGGCTGCTCTATTTCGCATCCTGTTTATGAGTGTCTGGACTCTTCGGGTTGAGAAGTTTTTCTCCCTACAGAGAAAATCATCAAGGGCATCTTCCTGTAACTCGCCTCTCTCAATACTGTATTCATCTGTGACCTCTGGGTGCAAATAGAGCTCCCTTATCTGATCAACTGTATCAGGCAGCTTCTTCTTGATATCATCTGGCAAACTTTCCAGTGAGCCATGTTTCTTAACCAACTTCAACGCCCTCTTGGGGCCAACCCCCTTAATCCCGGGGTTGAAATCTGTGCCTATCAGAATCCCCATATCAATAAGCTGCGCTCGATTGATCTCGTGATACCCTAGGAATTTATCAAGCTCGATTAGCTCTGGTAAAACCCTCCTAGACCTACCCTTACTTGGGAGCCACTCCTGACTACTGATGCTGAGAAAACGGACAAGTCTTGGAGCCCCAAAAAGAAGCGAATCATAATCCTTGCTATTGGAAGCCCAGACATCACCCCTCTGAGCCATATAAGCAGCTTGGGCTTCTCCCTCACTGGGCGCCTGCACCCAAGGTATACCCAATAAATCAAGAAGGCGTTTGGTATCATCCACCCCCTGATGTGTGAGTCTTCCAGTCATCACTGCTTTACTGAATGCTTCCCGCATATCCCCCCGCTCGATAGCCTCCTGATACTCTACCTCTGCCCTTCGTCGCGCTTTTCTTCGGGTATTGATCTCTCCTCTCTTCAGACTCGGTGGCTTACCGTCGAAGACAAAGACCAGATCAATGCCATAATCCGAGATCAACCGCGTGGTCCTGAACGCCAGACCAACGAGATGGCTTGTTACATTTCCATTCTCGTCTGTTAATGGTCTCCCAGACCTATCCCGTATCAATGCTAAAAACTCGTGAAGCACTATGAAACCATCTACAGCGAAGCTCTTTCCACGAAGCTCCTCAAGGGTCATCTCCTGTTTCTGTATTATGGGCGTCAATAATACTCCCAAGTTGCTCAATGATGAATCTGGGTGACCTTGTTAAAAGATTCCCGCTAAAACAAATAAAAGAACAAGTGATAAGCCAAGCCAACAAGGTAGAGCGCGAAGCTGCTGGGGGCTAGGTACTTGATTACCTTGTTCAAATCTGATCTGAAGTAGTTGTTCGTTAATACAAGGCATAGGTGTAGCGGGGATGTAATGTAGGTACAGGTAATCCCAAGGAAAACAATGCTGGTAAGATGAATATTGAGATCCCCAAGCAGAGGCAATAATATTGGGAACGCAATGCCTACGCCCATCGCCGGTGAACCAGATATCGCGCCAATAAACAATGGAATGATTATTGCTATGGCTAGCACCGGGACACCTGACTCTATTACCACCTCGAAAAGAGTTGTCACAGAGCCTGTGGCCTCAATCATGTCTCTCAAGTAGAGCATACTAATAATGGATAATGCAAGCTCCCATCGAACCCCATTTCTAAACATTAACGCCCCATCCTGAGGCTTGACCTTTCCCAAGATCATAGCTACAAGTATTCCGGCTAAGAGCGACGCCCATATAGGGGCACCAAGCAGTGTCAAAGCAACTGTAACCAGTATAGGGATCCCCCCTATCATATTATTGAGGGTCAAGTCTTTGACTCTGCCATTCTTCTTCGGGGTCTTGATAAATCCCCTGCTCGCAATGAAGCCTATCGCTGTCATTATAAAGAATAACGGTGATTGAACCCTCAGCCAAGTATTGATTGGGATCCCGCTAAGGGTTGTAGCCATGATTGTTGATGAGGTAATTGGATTTACCCAGTATAGAAGATGTCTAAACCATACATTATAGTATGTTTTTGCTTCTTGGCTGAGTCCCAGCTTGTTTGCCTCTGGCTCTATGAAAGGGGCTGACATCAACGCACCCCCAGGCATCGAGAGGAAGCCGAACAAAGCCGGTATAGTAGCCAACATAATATTACCTGGTAGAACCTTGCTCAGCTCCTCTATGAATCGCACCATCAACCCTGTCTCCTTCAAAGCGTATCCTAGAACCGTGATTAATACAACAGCCGAGACAAGGTTCCAAGTGTTATACGCTGACAAAGTGATAATTAAGGCATCAAACAGCACTGTAATCGGCTTACACGAAGTCACCCCAATAATCAAGGCAGCAAGAGTAATGGCGATATAGAACTCGACCTCCCTCGCCCTAAGTATGAAAATCCCTAGGAAGGCAACCAGTAAACCTATGACTTCTAACATTTGAGTACCCGCGATCTCGTACCCTATTTCCTTGTTGTATATAAAAGATGAGAAAATATGGGGCGACTACATGATGGTCGCCTCCCTTTGGGGCTCGTGGTTCTTAGATCAGAATATCAATCCAATCATCCAGAGCAGTATTCGTATGGGCAGGAATATCAGCCAGAAGGCTAGCTTCAGTACCACGCCGACGCCTGCGGTTATTGAGGCCACTAGGAAGAATATCCCGATGACCAACATTATGGGTATTAGGAGGATGCTAAACATCTCTCTATGTATCACTAGCGATACAGGTTATTTAGGGATTTCGATCTCTATTCCCTCTGGTGCCTTGGCTTTTAAACTGTAAAAACAGGTTAATACTTCCTGATGTTTGTTCTTTTTAAATCGGGATAAATTGTATTTATCTTGTATATTGAAATACGTATTTCAAATACGTTCTCAAAAACCAACCTCAAAACCTATATATCCAATTACTCTACGTTATTGCGAGTAACTCCGGTGCCCAACTATGAGTTTCCCTGAAAAGATAGATGTACTTGACCTAATCATCAACGTTCTTAATGAGCATGAGAAAAAAATGGACATGCTCGTCGAGAGGATGGAGAACATAGTAACAGTACTTGAAGGACACCCGGATTTCAGCCAAGTATTACATGAATACGAGGAGCAGGCTCGTTATTCGCAGGAAAAAGTCTTCAGCGTCCTAATAGTGGATGATGATGAATTCCTCGCTGACACATTCAAGATGCTACTCGAAGACTCAGGGTTCATGGTCGAGACCGCCTTGACAGGAAACCAGGCCTTAATGAAGGCCAGCCAACAGGACTTTGATCTAGCTATTCTGGATTATAGGCTTCCCGATACCAATGGATCTGAGTTGAGAAAGAGACTCAAAGAGAGAAAAGAGGATATGACCGTTGTTCTGCTTACTGGTCAGGTTGAGGCTCTTGAGGGAGATGGTATCGATGGTATAAGTAAAGACGAGATTCTCTTAAAACCGATTAGTCCTGATGAGTTGCTAAAAATAACTGAAAAACTTAGTCAGAAAAATTAGGCCAGTCTTGCTAGCCTTGCCTCGATGGCTGCTTTTGGCAGTGCTCCGAGGGTCTTGTCTACTAGTACTCCGTCTTTGAAGTAGAGTAGTGTGGGGATGCTCATTATTCCGTATTTCATGGGTACGGCTCTATTGTGGTCTACGTCTAGTTTTACGAATTTGATGTCTGGTTTCTCTGCTGCTAATTCTTCTATAGCTGGTGCTATCATCCTGCATGGAGCACACCATGCTGCCCAGCAGTCTACTACGACTTTTGGGTTTTCTTTAACGAATTGGTCAAAGTTTGCGTCATTGACTTCTACTGGTTTACTCAATTTATTTCACCCCTGCTTTATGGGCCACAAAATATAAAGGTATTTAAAGATGTTCACCATCATTGAACATAGGTATGAGTCTCATAGACATAATGAACATCCTAAACACAGAAGAAATAAACCCTCAAGAGATCATCAAATGCGCATTAGGCATAAAACGAACAGAGATCCAAGCATACTGCGTATTAGTTAACAAAGGTCCCATAACAATAGCAGAAGCCACAAACTTTCTAGGAAAAAGCCGTTCAACTGCCCAACGGTTGCTCCAGAATCTAGTAGAGAAGGGACTGGCCACACGTGAAGAAGAACTAATCGGATTAGGCGGCTACAAGTACGTCTATAAGCCGATTACCCCTGAACGTCTCAAGGAGAACATCAGTAAAAATTTGGATTTATGGTATCAGAAGATGAAATCAGAGCTTGAGGATTTTCCAGAGAAAATATTGCAGATAAACTGCGAATTCATGGTGGAATGAGAGCTAGGCTCTAGTTAGGTATCTTTCATATTCCCATGGAGTGATCTGTGGTCTGCTAGCCGCCCACTCGATTCCAGTGTAATCCATATAGGACTCGTATTCCTCCTGCTTCAACTCGATAAGGTTGCTGAAAAGGAAGTCCCCCAGCATTCCCTTCATGGATTCGTCTTCCTCAAAGAACTCTACTGCCTCTCCCAGATTTTCAGGAAGGAAAGTAACTCCATAATCCTTGAGCTGCGTCTTGCTTAGCTCATAAATGTTTTCTTGGATGTCTTGGATGGGCTCTATCTTCTTATCTACGCCCTCCCAACCTGCCTTCAATAGTATCACCGATGCAAGGTATGGGTTGCAGCTGGGGTCTGGGTGCCTGTACTCCAGTCTTGTTACAGTGTTCTTTTCTCCGGGCGCCAATGGGACTCTGACTATTGCGCTCCTGTTGGCATATCCCCACGCTACATATACAGGTGCCTCGTAGTGAGGTACTAGTCGTTTGTAGCTGTTTACCAGTGGGGTGACAATCATGCTCATGGCTGCTGCGTGCTTGAGAAGCCCACCAATGTAGTGTATCGCGGTCTCGCTCAAACCATGCTCGGTGTCTGGGTCGCTGAAGATGTTTTTGCCTGTGTCTAGATCGATTATGCTCTGGTGTATATGGCAACCGCTCCCATTTACGCCCCAGAAGGGCTTGGGCATGAAGGTTGCAGTTGTTCCATGTTTCTTGGCTATTGTCTTGACAGCTAGCTTATAGAGCATGAAGTTGTCCGCTGTTTTCAGTGCGTCACTGTATCTGAAGTTGATCTCTTGTTGCCCTTGGGCTGCCTCGTGGTGCACCCTGTCTATCTGGAAGCCCGCTGCTTCTAGGCACATGAGGGTCTCAAGTTTTACGTCCTCTGTTGGGTCAAGTGGGGGAGCATCAAAGTACCCGCCCTTACCAAATGGGGCTACTTCTCCCTCATTATCCAGAACATACATGTATTCAAGTTCAGGCCCGGTATTGAAGCCGTATCCTTTTTTCTCTAACTCATCCACTGTTCTCTTCAATAATCCTCTGGGATCGCCTGCAAAGGTAGTCCCATCTGGATTGCTGACATAGCAGAACATTAGAGCGATGCCTGGGGTCTCCCACATGGGTACTAGGAATGTTGTTGGGTCTGGGTGAAGGTTGAGATCGCTTCTGTTTACTTCTGCGAATCCTGGTATGCTGCTTCCATCGAATGCTATTCCTACTTCGAGGCTTTCTCGTACTTGGTACTCTGGTATTAGCATGGCTCTTGGCGCACCATTGGGGTCTATGACAATGAGTCTGACGTATTTGATGTCGTGGCGTTTGACTTTGTCCATTATCGTTTTAACGGCTTCTCCGTTGTTTAATTCACTTGAAACCATAATACTCCTCCCATCCATTATTCACACATATATATCTTATCCCATAAATACTAAACATATGTAAAATATTATGTAGTTAAACTATACAAACGTTTAGCGATCTTGACATATTCATATAAATTTTAACAAAAAAATGCTTATTTTTCAAAAACAAGTAAAAAACTGTCCGCGGGGGCGCTACATGTGTTTAATCAAATCAATAAAAACTATACAAATACGCCTAAAATAGATATATAAATATACGTGTGTATACGTAATTTAGAAATTAATAAACAGTGATTAAGATGTTCACATTAGATGAGATAGATAAAAAAATCCTAGCAGAGCTACTAAAAAACTCTAACAGGAGCAACAGGGAAATAGCCAAGGCAATTGGGGTCTCGGCTGCCACAGTTATCAATCATATTCAGCGCCTTGAGTCAGCTGGTGTCATAACTGATTACACAGTTATGATGGACTTTGAACGACTGGGCTTTGAGCTCACTGTCATCATGGAGGTTACAGTAAGCCGCGGGAAGCTTCTTGAGACACAGGAAGAGATCGCCAAGCTGCCCTATGTCTGTGGAGTCTACGATGTAACAGGTGAGATCGATAGCATAGTCATAGCCAAGTTTAGAAACAGGCGTGAGCTAAGCGAGTTCCCCAAGGACCTATTGAGCATGGAGTATGTAGAGCGTACAAACACCCACGTCGTCCTGAATACGGTAAAAGAAGATTTTAGGATGATAAACAACCTCTAAGCTGAGGTCTTATCTTTTTCTTAGCGCCTTCCCAGGTAAGGCTCCTGTGTGTTCTCCTTTCTCGATGACTATCTCGCCATTCACGATTACATAGGGTATTCCCGCTGGGTATCGCTGTGGCTCTGTGAAGTTTGCGACATCTATCACTGTCTCTGGGTCGAAGACTGTTATGTCTGCCTTGTATCCCTCTCTGAGGAGTCCCCGATCCTTGAAGCCCAGTTTCTGTGCCGGTGCCCCAGTCATCTTACGAACCGCGTCCTGAAGAGACAAGACTCCCTCATCCCTAGCATAGTGTCCGAGAACCCTTGGGAATGTACCATACAATCTTGGATGAGGCACATTGTTTGCCCATATACCCTCAGGAGCTATAGCTGAGCCATCGCTGCCCACCATACCATATGGGCTCTTCATGACCCGTTGTACATCTTCCTCGTTCATACCAAACATGACGCTGGGTACCTGCGTGTTTTCCAATACGAGCAGATCAAAGTAGGCTGTTAAGGGGTCCGTGTTCATCATGTCTGCTACTTCTTCTATGTTTTTCCCATTGTACTGGGGATTGTTCTTTGCGTTGGTGACCAGTACTCCAGTCCATTCATAATTAAGCCGCATTCCCTCAGCCATTTTTTTACGCATCTCAGGGTCCTGCAGATATTCCATTAGCTTCTCTGCTCCTCCCTCTTGGCTCCAGTGGGGAAGCATCGCGGTTAGACCTGTGCTGCTCGCGATATACGGGTACTGATCAAAAGTGACTTCAACGCCCAGCTCACGATATTTCTCAACGAGCGCGAGGCTTTCCTTGGTTTTTCCCCAATAGGGTTTACCGCTTGCCTTGAAGTGAGCTATCTGTACAGGAGTATTGCTATCCCTGCCAATCTCGCATGCCTCAGTTACTGCTTCTAGGAGGGTTTCTCCTTCTCCCCTGATGTGGCTAAAGTAGATACCGTCATACTCTGCGACAACTTTGGCTAGTTCTGTGATCTCTGTCTGATTACCATACACACTTGGAGGATAGATGAGCCCAGTACTCATCCCCCAGGCACCATCCTGCATGGACTCCTTTATGAGCTTCTTCATCGCTTCAAGTTCAGCTTCAGTAGGCTCCCTGTTCTCATATCCCATTACATTTTGTCTTATTGTACCGTGTCCAACCACTGGGGCAATGTTAACAGCTGCTCCCTGCCTATCAATTCGATTCATGTAGCTATCCATTGATGCCCAATCGTATTGGAAGCCCTCTGGAAGATTGCTACTTCTGTATTTTAGTCTGTATTCTCTTACTGATTCATTCATTGGTGCCGCTGAGTTGCCGCACTGCCCGATGACCTCTGTTGTGACTCCTTGCCTTATCTTGCTCTGAGCCTTGGGGTCGATTAATATTGGGAAATCAGTGTGACTGTGAATATCAATAAAGCCAGGAGATACTATATGACCTGAAGCATCGATTGTCTTCTCGGCGTCATCTATTTTGCCGATGGTCTTTATTGTGTCTCCTTTTATTCCTATGTTTGCATAGTACCAAGGGTTTCCTGTACCATCCATTAACTTACCATTCTTGATTACGAGATCGTAACTCATCTAATCCACACTTAGGGAGTACTCACTTAGAATATAGGGTTTAAGAGCCCTCAGAGCGAACGAATATTCTCCCATCACTCGGCTCGATTGTGAAACTCGTTGAGCTTGTTCCAGTTGTAACATCCGTAAGAGCCGCCTCAAAATTAACCTCGGCGCCATCAGGAGCAGATATGACTATACCGTTTTCAAACTCTCTCCAATAGGCACCATCCAACTCATAATAATCGCAAAGTGGCTCCCCAAGTTCGACATCGTATTCTTCATACCACCATGCCTGCCCATGATCCCTTGGACCAAAATCATATGTAAAATAGGTATTATCCTTGAGTAGGCTTAGGGTCAATCCCAGTCTCATCTTTTTGAGGTCAACTACGCTCGTATCATCTGTATCCACACCATATATCACAACATATTCGCTGTCTGCGGCTTCCAAACCCTCATTGAATGTTGTTTTTAGCTGTTCCCCCATGAAGTTCTCCATTAAGTAGCCGTCAAAGTATTCGCTGTATGCGTCTATGTCTGAGAATCTTGCTCCGGCGTTGAATATTACTAGCTTGTTTTCTGTGTTGAGTTCTGTTATCTGGTCATAGATTGCTTTGGTTGATTCTAGCCATTCATCATCAGAGATTGAATCGGTCCAGTACTGCTTATCGACCACCATATCAACGATGATTCCATCATGTTGAGGCTGTGCCAGAACCATCTCGTAAAACGATGTGACCAACTCAACCCACTCAGGGTTTCTCGGGTCCATGGCGTAGATCTCTTCTTGGTTCCATTCCTCTGAAGCCCAGCCGAATCCACAGCGAGTGCCATCTGGATTATGGAGATACATCTCCTCGGTGATCTCCATCGGAGTCTCACGATCATAATTTGCGATAACTAAGAGAAAGTTCATCCAGTCCTCATTATCCCAGACCCATGTTGTAGTTAGTCCAGCGAGTACCAGTACATCTGGGTTATTTTCCCGTAGCTCTGCTGCTTCCTCTGGGGTAAACCATCCAGACATTACGAGATCATATGGCTTTTGGCTCTCAATCAATTCCTCTTTCTTGGCTAGCCAGCTGGCTATCTTAGGGAAATCTGGTGGTTTCTCATGCTCCTCAAAGTCTATCGAGGTATCTGGTGGAGATTCTGATTCTTGGGGCTGCTTTTGTTCCTCTTGTGTTTGCTCATCTTCTTCGAGTATAATGCTCCCTATGACTAGTAAAGGCACCAAGACTGCAACTAATAACAGAATTCTCTTGTTCACACCCAAACTCAACAGGGTTTTTATTTAAACTTTATAGAAAAGGGGAAATGTTAGGGCTTTAGCCTTAGGAACTTGAGCATCCTTACTCTTCTGGAAGAGACGTTCATCTTGTAGAGTTCTATCAAGCCCTTCTGTATGAGACTGGGAACCGCTCCGCTCTCCCATGGAGTAAGATCCTTACACATTACGTCTCCTTGGCAGACCCGGTCGTAAACCCTCTGTTGCGCTGGTGTTAATTTCACCTCGGACAAGGTTCTACACCCATTATTTATGGGTCATTGAAGGGTAAAAGAATGATGGTTAGCCCTTGAGGTATCCTTCAAGATACTCTATCATGGGTTTCCCTAGGGCTTCTTCTATGGGCTCATAGGCATCGGCGTACTTGTTTCCATCTCCCACGGGTATCTTCTCTCTGGGCACGTTTACCAGATAGATTTTCTGGCCTTTTTCCAGTGCAGCGCTGGTAACTGGTTCTCCATCCTCGTTGAAGGTGGTCATCAAGTCTGGGAATGTGGCTAGCCTCTTCCCATTTTTCTCAAGGGTCATGTACTCGTTTACATATGTGAGTTCCCACTCCTCGTCACCTTGTCTGAGTATCATGAAGCCAACATCGAACCCGCCTCGTGCCTCGATGGTTTTTTCTACTATCTCCGCTTTACAGATCAACTCCCCGTCAAGGAAATCCTTGGATGCCTCTACACGGTTATCTGGGTCCTTGCCAGCCTCAAGATACTTGTATCCAAGGTTGATAGCCATCTTGATCGCCCCCGGCGCCCCATGCTCAAGGGTATAACTCACAGGCACAGGATCACGCGCCATAGCGATCAATGCCTTCATGTATTCAGCTTGCGCCCTGATAGCCGCACCGGTTGTTTGGAGTGATCCCCAGCTAATTACCTCACTGCCCTCAGTGACCCCTGTCTTAACGCTATGATACTTGGTCTTGTGAAGCCCCATACTACCCATTAACGCTGTTGGGTGAGCCCTACCATCCCCCGGAGTATCCACCACAGGAAGATCCAATGCAGCGGCTATTATCCAGCCACCGAAACTGTTGTGTCCACCATTCTCTGCAGCAATTACACCATTGAATTCTACTCCAGCATCTAGTAAAAGTTGGGCCGATCGTATGAAATGCATAGGCTTAGTATCTCCAGGCTGTGTAGGAGCACCTAAGGCTGCGCTCGTAATAACCTTCCAATCTGGATCAACCTCCTCTGGGCTCCATAATTCAATTTTCCCAATTTCAAGGGCTAGATTTCCTTCTCTTAGCCCCATCTCGGGCCATCCTCCTCCACCTCCTCCTAGAATTGTACCTCCTATAGCTAGGGCTTCTGCATCTTCTTTTGTGATGATCTTCGGCATACCTATGAGTATCGTTTACATGGATTAGAAAATTTGGATAAAAAGAGGAGGAAATCAGTACCAGGGAAGTTTTTCTTCCTTGTCAAGCTTGAGATAAGTATCCCAGTCCTCGGTGATATGACCTTGGATGATCTCAAGAAGTTCATCATCAACGTGGCGGAATCTTCTCTGAGGCGCAAGATACTCCTTCACTGGCTTCAATTCACGTGGCTTCACATTCAGCTTGAAGTTACCGTGGTCAATCTCAGCGACAGGCCAAGCACCTGTCTGGACTGCAAGTCTACCCACCTCTACTGTTTTTGATGGGTCGAAGTACCATCCAGTCGTACAGGGCTGATGTACCTGAATATACGCCAAACCTTCGCCGTTTCTAGTGATCTCAGCTGCCCTCTTTATCTTGCGCTTAAAGTCCGGAATATATGCAAGGCTAGCAGACGCAATGTATGGTATCCTGTGAGCCGCCATGATCATCAGCATATTCTTGCGACGCTGAGGCTTTCCCTTCCAGATTGAGCCAACAGGCGTAGTGCTCGTCGCTGCATATTCGGGGGTGCTTCCACTCCTCTGTATGCCTGTATTCATGTAGGCCTCGTTATCGTAGCAGAGCCAGATCATGGATTCTCCTCGTTCGGCAGCGCCGCTGATACTCTGGAGTCCTATATCGTAGGTTCCTCCATCGCCAGAGTAGCTAGTTACATAGACCTTGTCTGCTTTTCCTTTGGCTTTAAAGGCTCGATAAACACCTGTCTCATAGGCTGCTGCAGCTGCGAAGTTGGCTAGTAGCCAGGGGACCTTAACTACACTACCGTAGTTGACGCCACTGCAGTTTGGGGGATTAATGACGACAGTGTCCTCACCCAGTGTGTTCAGCAGGGTTCTGACGATGATACTCGCACCACATCCAGCACAGCCATCGCTTGCAGGATGCATGCAGCTATCGCTCTCTACCTTGATTGATGGGGGTGCTCCTGGGAAATCATGAGCGACGAACTCGACCTCTTGGTCCAGCCGCTTGCCCTTGTTCTTTATGACTTTCTTGCCCATCACGTATAGATCATCGATTGGGATGTCTTCTCCTCCGAGCCCTGTTACAAAGTTTTGAACCGGTACCCTGATGCCTGTATTATAAAGTGTAGATTTAACGTCCTGAAACGCCATTCCGCCTCCAGTGCCATGCATCACTACCCTATCCACGACACCAATACTGTCCACCTGTTCAGCCAACTCGATAAGCTCCTCGTTGGGGAAGGGTCTCATGTACCTGAGTTTGAGCAAACCAATCTTCTCACCTTCCTTCCTGAGCTTATCAACGGCTCTTCTGGCTGCGGTTGTCATGCTTCCCATGGTCACCATGATGCTATCAGCATCATCGCATCTGTACTTCTCGACCAATCCTCCATAGCTTCGCCCAAAGTTTTCTCCAAAGCTCTTGTCAACCTCGGCGATAACCTCCTTGGCATCCTCTAAGATTCCCTCATACTCTTTCCGCATAGGCGTATGCATCTGTGAGGGAATCATGGAGCTTGGCCATGCCTTACTGAGGGTGGGGTCCAATGGGTAAGGTGCCTTGTACTTGGGCAGCCAAGCGTCTACCTTGTCCTGCCCTGGCATGTATACACGTTCCTGACTGTAGCTTAGATAAAAGCCATCCAAGCTGATCATGGTGGGTAGTAGAACCCGGTAGTCTTCTGCGATCTTGAAGTTCATCAGGGTCATATCAAGGCATTCTTGATTGGTCTCAACGAAGTTTACTAGCCACCCAAGGTTCATCTCAGGCATGATATCGCTATAGTCGGGTCCGAGGCTCCAGTACCAACCGAGGGTCCTATCGGCAACTGCCATAACGATAGGTGTCCTGTAGTTTACTGCCTGTGCAACTACTTCATGCATGTATGCGAGTCCTTGACTGCATGTAGCCGTGAATGTACGTGCGCCAGCCAATGATGCCCCTACTGCTACAGCCATACAGCTGTGTTCTCCTTCAGTATGAACGTATTCAGCGTCCAGTTCTCCATTAGCCACAAAGTCGCTGAGATACTCGATAATAGTGGTCTGTGGTGTAATTGGGAAAGCAGGTACCACTTCTGTACGTGCTAGCCGTACTCCGTGGGCAATTGCCTTGTTTCCAGGCATTACATCAAAATCTTGTGCCATTAGAGCTCATCCTCCTTCATCATCGTGATGGCTTCTTGTGGGCACTCGTTTGCGCAGATACCGCATCCTTTGCAGAACCTGTAATCGATCTCTGCCTTGTTGTCTTCTCTTCTGCTTACTGCTTCCTCTGGGCAATAACTGATGCAGAGTCCACATGCTATACATTTCTCGTAGTCAATTATTGGCTTGTAGACACGCCAGTTGGCGACGTATTTTCCACCTTTGGTATTGATATCGTTCAGCGCGAATCCACGTAGTTTAGATTTATCTTGACTCATTCATATTCCTCCTAGTACTGTTTCACAACCGCTTGTTCGAATCCAGCTTGTGCAGCTTTCTTATTCGGTGCCGCCAATCTTTCCGGGAATCGCTTATCGATGGCCTTGAATATGCTCTCCATTTTCAGAAGCCCAGTAGTTTTGGCGAAAACTCCCAGCATAACAGTGTTTGGGATGGGTCTATTTATCGTCTCGACCGCTATCTTCGTGGCGTCTACTACACCAACCGTCCGAAGATTCTTCTTGAAAATTTCTTTAGTTTCTTCAGGGGTCTTGTGTGTATTCCAGATTACTACCCCACCATCCTTGAGCCCCTGTGTGATATCCATCTGCTCTGGCATCAATGGATCCAGTACGAGTAAGTACTCTGGGTAATAGATCATTGATCGTGTTGCCTCGTTTTCCTTACCTATCTGAGCGAAAGCTAGTACTGGTGCACCTCTTCTGGCACTCCCATACATTGGGAACGCGCGGCAAAACTTGTCCTCATAACTTGCCGCTATCGCTATTAGCTCACCGCAGGCGACTACTCCTTGGCCGCCCATGCCGTGAAGTCTGATTTCATCTACCAATTTTTATTCCTCAAAACATGATGTCGTTTGGATGTGTGTAGTCTCCTTTCTCCACTTCATCACGACTCTATAGGAATAAAATTATTCCAGTAATAACGCTTACTGTACGTTTTGATAACAATAAATATAGTAATTACCATCCTTTTTCTAATGTTTACATTTCAAAGCCTTAAGCCGAAAATAGATATACCATTAATGTGTTTCTCTCTGTGACAATATATGGATACCGAGAAATTCTACTCAAAACTAGGCGCATCATATCAGCCAGGAGTACTCACAACCGTTGTACTAGCAGCTGAAGAATTAAAGCGTCAAGGCAAGAAAATCATTGGACTAACAGGTGGCATGTATGATGAGGAGAGCTTTCCTTGGAGAGAAGTAAAGGAGATCCTCGATGATGCCACAGAAACGGATTGGCGGGTAATGCTCCAGTATGGCGGCACAAGAGGATATCAGCCACTCAGAGAAGAACTCAGCAAATGGATGAAGGGACATGGAATCGATGTAGATCCATACACAGAGTTAATGATCACAACAGGAAGCCAAGAGGCACTGGACCTTGCAGCACGCATTTTCCTTGATCCTGGTGATGTTATCATTGTTGGCTCACCAACTTATCTCTCGGCGTTAACTGCATTCAAGACAGCTGAGCCTGATATCAGAGAGGCAGAGCTGGACAAGGACGGTATGATACCCGAAGCTCTTGAGGAAACAGTGAAACAGGTAATCTCCGAGGGAAAACAGGTAAAGTTCGTTTACATTATTCCCAGCTTCCAGAACCCCATGAGCAGCATGATGACCATGGAGCGTCGCAAAAAGATCATCGCGTTGGCGAAAAAATATGATTTCCTAATCCTAGAGGACAACCCGTATGGTTATATCAGCTTTGAAGGGCCCATGCCAACCCCACTCAAGGGACTTGACGATGATGGCAGGGTCATGTATACCAGTACCTATAGTAAGATTGTGAGCCCCGGCATGAGGATAGGCTGGCTCTGCGCCCACAAGGAGTTTATCATGAAGATGGCAGAGGCAAAAGGGAGCACTATCATCAGCAACGCTCTTATCAGCCAATACGCGGCTGCTAAGCTCTTCGAACGAGGAGACGTTGACAAGCAGATCGAGAAGATGAAGAAGGTCTATGTCAAGAAACGGGATGTCATGCTTGAGGCAATGGATACTTATTTCCCCAAGGAGGCCAAGTGGAACAGCCCCAAGGGTGGGTTATTCCTGTGGGTCGAGTTGCCAGAGAATATCAACGCTACCGAGCTCTTGATGGAGGCTGTGAAGCGTGGGGTCGCGTATATCCCGGGAAGCAACTTCTATACAACCGAGACCCATAACCATATTCGGCTCAACTATAGCCACCCGAGTATTGATGATATCGTCGAAGGCATTAAGATACTTGGCGGGCTCCTGAAGGAGCAAATATAGCCAATCTATACCTCCTCTCTATTTTACTTCTCTATATTTCAATTCTGGGTTATTGGATAATAATCTTATAATAAGAATTCTTCAACTCAAAGCTTGACATTGAGTCCACGTAGATCTAGTTTCCAGATTGCCATAGATGTCTTGACGGTCATAGGTGAGGGAGAACGAAGGCCAACAAGAATTATGTATGCATCAAATCTAAGCTGGAACTCGTTAAAGAGTACGATTAATCTCCTTGTTAACAAGGGGTACGTAGATGAAGATCATGTCTCAGAACGAAATAAAAAATACTCCATCACCGCCAAGGGACGAGAGGTCCTTGGTTACTATGACCGTCTAGAATCATTGGTCCAAGTTACCACGGACTAAAACCTGGCGTTTTAGTTCATTTTTTTTATTTTCAGGGGTTGTTCTGTTCTCACGTTCTGCGGAGTCTGGTAGTATTTTTAATCAGTGTTTGAGTTGAGGATAAGTTCTTTATCCGCCAATATCTCTGATTCTTTGCTGATATCCTTGGCTTTCAGTGAGAAAGAGTTGGCGTTCCTGCGTATCCTCTGTAGTAGCCAGCATGAGCATATTAGTCAAGACTCGGTAGAAACGCGGTTAGTGGAGTCCGAGGTGCTTACACCCGAGGAGTTTAAACAGGTAAAGAAAAAACTCCTTTACTCAGGTGTCATTGGAATCGTCTATGGTAATATTACTATTGAGAATCGTGAAATCTTGGATTATTTCAAGGGTGAAGATAGTATTTAAGGTAGACTAAATATTTACCTTAAATGTGGTCAAATGTATAGTTTTTTTATTTAATTCTGTCCATTTGATTGAAACCACTTAAACACTTTCTGATTTTTGCTCAAATGATAACTCTTTAATCTGCTCTGGTACCAAAAAACATGTTGAAGGGTAATTTATTTGCCTAAAAATAAAGTAAAAATTATAAAAGCCCTCTGCAAAGGCTGCGGGTATTGTATCGAGTTCTGCCCCAAGAATGTCTTTGAACAATCAGATGAACTCAATGAGAAAGGAGTAACCATACCCGAGATTGTACGGGGGGATGATTGCATTTCATGCGGGCTCTGCGTAATGCTTTGCCCAGACTTTGCCATAACAATGGAGGGGACGGATACTGAGTAAGAGTCTCCTCACTGGCAAACACTTCGTCCACGGTGACTGGGCGTGTGCAGAAGGCGCAATCGCAGCAGGGTGTGGATACTTCGCAGCGTACCCTATCACACCTGCTACAGAGATATCGGAACGAATAGCCTCAAGGTTCCCCCAGCTTGGACGTCGGTTCATTCAGTTCGAGGATGAGATAGGTGCCATCGCGTCAGTCATTGGGGCGAGTTTCTCAGGTATGAAGGCAATGACTGCTACAAGTGGACCGGGGATCAGCCTTATGCTGGAAAACATCGGTTTGGCGGTGATGACTGAGGCGCCATGTGTCATTGTAAACGTGATGCGTGGTGGACCCAGTACAGGTCAGCCCACTATGGGGGCGCAATCCGATGTAATGCAGTGTCGATGGGGTGCCCACGGTGATATTGAGATAATCGCCTTGGCTCCCCAGTCTGTGCAGGAGTGTTTTGATCTTACTGTCCATGCCTTCAATCTATCCGAGAAATATCGTACTCCTGTCTTCCTGTTATCTGACGCAAATATCGGTCACATGTATGAGAAACTGGAGATACCGGCAAAAGAAGAAATAGAGTTAGTAAACCGTAAGAAACCCAGTGTCTCTCCTCGTGACTATAAGCCGTATTTGGCGGATGAGACGATGGTGCCCCCTATGGCTTGTTTTGGGGATGGATATAGATTCTACTCAACGGGGCTCACTCATAACGAGATGGGGTATCCAGACATGAGCGTCGAGACACAGGACAAGCTAGTCAGACGTTTATGTGATAAGATCAGGGTGAACATCGACAAGATAACCATGACCGAGGAGATCATGACCGATGGCTGCGAGGTGCTGGTCGTGGCTTATGGTGTAACGGCTCGTTCTGCTGCTTCAGCTGTTCAAATGGCACGCAGCGAAGGCATTAAAGCCGGATTACTCCGGCTCATCTCTCTCTGGCCTTTCCCTGAAGGTAAGCTATCTGATGTCGCTAATGATGTGAAGGGTGTTGTAGTGGCTGAGATGAATTATGGTCAATTGGTGCGTGAGGTTGAGCGCTCAGTGAAGCCTATCCCTGTGGAATTTATCCCAAAGCTTGGAGAGAATCCTCCCAGCCCGGATGAGATTCTAGCCAAGATACGGAGGCTTGCACAATGACCGAGCATATTGATCACTACTTGGCTGATTACCTTCGAATGGACCGGTTTCCTCATATCTGGTGCGCAGGTTGCGGCTTGGGCATCATATTAAAGAGCTATGTTCAGGCCCTCTATGAGCTTGAATATGACTTGGATAAGATAGTCACTGTCTCTGGAATCGGCTGCGCAGGTAGAGCATCAGGCTATGTAAACACGGATGCGTTTCATACCACCCACGGAAGAGCACTCCCATTTGCTACGGGCATCAGCACAAGCAACCCAGACCTCAACCCAGTAGTCATCAGCGGAGACGGAGACCTATTCGCCATCGGAGGAAATCACCTGATACATGCCGCTAGGCGAAACATCAATTTGCTTGTCATCTGTAGCAACAACTACAATTATGGCATGACTGGAGCCCAGTATGGACCAACCACTCCTCTAGATATGCGTACACCAACCAGTCCCTATGGGAACATCGAGAACCCATTCAACCTAGTCTCATTGGTCTCTTCAGCTGGCGCCACTATGGTGAGTAGATGGACAGTCTATCATGTACATCAATTGAAGAACAGTATCAAGAGGGGGCTCCAGAAAAACGGGTTCAGCTTCATCGAGGTGCTCAGCCCATGCACCACTGGCTATGGTAGACTGAATAAGTTGTCACCTATCGATATGATGCGTGACCTCAAGGAGACCTGCAAGATACGTAAGGTGCATCCAACAGAGGCAACAATAGAGCCCGGGAAAGAGGTTATCATAGGGGATTTTGTGGATGTTGAGAGACCTACTTACTCGGATGTATTGGATCAGGTTTCGAGGAGGGCTAGTAATTGAGGAGCGAGATAAGAGTAGCCGGATTCGGAGGACAAGGTGTTATCACTTTCGGCTATATTCTAGCCAATGCAGCTAGTATCTATGATGGTAACTATGGGTTGATGACTCAAAGTTATGGTCCTGAGGCTCGTGGAGGGGCATGCCGCTCAGATGTTATAATCAGTGATGTTTCCATTGATTACCCGAAATTATCCCAGATAGGCTGTTTTGTAGCCCTTTCGATTGACGCTTACAATCATTTCTATAACGCTGTTGGGCCCGGAGCAACAGTGATTCTAGAGGAAGACCTAGTCAAAGTTCCCAAGTGTCAACTACTGAAAGATGTTACCTATTTCAGGATTCCAGCTATCCGTGAGGCTGAGGCATTAGGAAATAGGCTTGCCGCAAACATGGTTATGCTAGGGGCTACTCAGGTGATAACAGGAACAGTATCAAAGGAGTCACTGGAAGAAGCCATAAGACAAAGGTTTCCAAGGTTTAAAGAATTAAACATAAACGCGCTGCACAGGGGCATCGCTCTAGGTAAAGCGGCTATGGGTGAAGAGTAGTGTCTTCTTTTAGCGTGTTCAGGACAACCTGAGTTTTTGTTCTAACCACATGAGGCATCTTTAGTATTGTTTTTGTGAAATCGCTGAGTTCTTGCCTTGTCTTGAATTTAGCCATGACCAGTATATCCGAGTCTCCGGTCACGTTGTAGACGTTGATGGCGTTATCGATCTCAGAGATATTGTTCCCTACCTCTATCATCATACCCTCTGAAACAATAATCTCTGTAATCGCGGTCAACTCATATCCTAGCTTCTCATAATCAAGCTGAGTAGTATACTTCTTGATAATTCCCGTCTCTTCCAGTTCCTTTATCCTGTTGGCAACTGTGCCGCTGGCAATACCGATTTTTCGTGCTACCTCCCTGAAACTTTGCCTGCTGTCCTTTAGGTACTCTTCTAGTACTTTCTGTGAGGTTTCATCGACCATGGGCTATCTTTCTTCATTTGCGCATGGGTGGATATAAGTTGATTGACAATTGTCTAAAAAAGGATAATTTTGGGGTATAAATATTGGAAATATGTTTAGTATTCGACGGGGATGGTCTTCATCAATTCGAAGAGCCTGAGGAATGCCTTGCTATACCTGATGATGGCGCTCATGTTGCCCTTGAAGGGTAACTGCCTGGTCATCAATGCGCTCTGGGCATCCATCTCGTCCTTATTGAGCTTTGTCCAGACCTCATAGGGTCCAGCGAGGGTGTAATCTGTCTTCTCATCCTCTGCGAGTTCCCTTACCTCGGTAACCTCTCCGTCCTCAAATTTCATATAGATCTTGGGTAGTTCAGGCTTGTCTGTAGCACCATAGGTGAATGACGCTGTGAATCCCTTTGTCTTGATCCTGAACTCCTCGTCACTGTTTGCGATTTCTTTGCATTTTTTCCAGTAATCTAGTCCTAGATATTGAACCATAGTTTACACCTAGTTGCTGAGAAATACCCTATTTAACATAAAACACTTACTGATCTATACGTTGGGACGGTATTTACTATTAGTATATGGAAAATGCTTCTCGGATTCTTTCTTTTGATGCTGGTTCAGGTGTTATGGTGTCGTCCTTTTATCCAGCTAGACTCCTCAAGCCTTTCTACAGTCTCTGGGAAAAGGGATAGGTTTCGGTGGGGGAACTGTAAAGCATCAATATACGCCTGATTATATTCAGTGAGATTGGCAAGTTCAAGGTACCTCACTCTGTCTCTTATTCTCTGGGCTTCCTTTCTTGCTTTTCTCGAGAGCAGAGCCATTCTTGCCCCTGTTCCCGCCGCGTTTCCCACCTGTTGAATGTCCAGTAGCTTGAATTCAGGTATCATGCCGATGTTGAGGGCACTCTCCCTGTTGATGTATGTGCCGAAGGCTCCTGCCATGTAGATATGTTCAACTTGGCTGGGTTCTAAACCCAGTTGGTTCATGGCTATTTGTGAGCCGGAGAATATGGCTGCTTTTCCCTTCTGGAGTTCCCTGATGTCCAGCTGGGTGATAACGATGTCCTCGTCTAATCCGGTTATACGGTTCCAAGCGACCACGTATTCATTTACTCCAGCTCTGTTCCTGATTCTTGGTTGATCTTGTTCTATTAGTCTGCCTGAGCTGTCCATAATCCCGTTCTTCAGCATCTCTGAGAGCAGGTCGATGAGCCCCGAACCACAAATACCAATGGGCTCAGTATCCTCTATTACCTTGATCCTTGGTTCAAGTTTCTCTTTTTCGATCCATACGCCCTCTATGGCGCCCGAGGCTGCCCTCATTCCATATTGGATGTGGGCTCCCTCGAAGGCTGGACCACTAGCGCATGAACATGCTACCATTTGATTTTTACTGCCAACTAGTATCTCTGTGTTTGTGCCTATATCCATCAAGAAACTCATCTGGCTCGTCTTATCGATACCAGTA